>Ga0255768_10001868_pt1 | contig 21432 bp, 13 predicted proteins | sample 071ome_33_FD_179983 | JGI IMG/M metagenome (GOLD analysis project Ga0255768, IMG submission 179983) | Coastal salt marsh microbial communities from the Groves Creek Marsh, Skidaway Island, Georgia - 071412AT metaG (version 2) | ecosystem: Environmental > Aquatic > Marine > Intertidal zone >...
CTGGCTGGATACAGACGTGATTCGCACCGGCATCAAGATGCGCTTGGATACGCGCTTCGATGGCCGCAACCGAACCCCAGGCAAAGGTGGTATCAATAAACTTATCTGATAACTGGTCAATATCGTCCTCGGTCAACCCCATCCGCAACCAATTGTTTCGATAGTTCGGAAGCTTCTGGTATATCCCCGCAACAGGTCTCGCCAGTGCCCTCGCCTTCTCCGGGTCGGTTTCCAAGATAATTTTCTGCTCGGGGCACAGCCAGGCATCCGGTCCCATCACGCTTCGCGCCATCGCCGTATGATCAGGCGAGGAAAAATAAGGGTGAGCCCCAGCGGTTTGCTCAGCAGCGAGCGCCAACATCTTCGGCCCGAGTGCCGCAATCACGGTCTTTGGTTGATCAGCGGGCATCACCCCGGTGTAAGGCGATGCAGCCATCTTCTCTAAGTATGACCGCATAGTCGCGACGGGCGGACCGTAATTCAGCCCTCGAACACCCTCGACCAGCGGCTTGTGAGAAACGCCCATCCCTAAAAGGAATCGACCACCCGATTGCTCGCAAAGCGAATTTTGCGCTGCCAACGTCACGCCGGGCTCTCGGTGATAGATGTTGATGATCCCGGTAGCGATATTCAGAGACTGGGTCTGCGACAAGAGCCAAGCAGCGGTGACCACGGGTGACTTGCCCACCGTCTCTGGAATCCAGAGCGTGCCATAACCCAACGCCTCGATCCGTTGTGCCGCCTGCGCCGCGGCTTCAGAGGTTAACCCGTCGAAAAAATACCAAACTCCCAGCTTTCCAAGATTCATGTTCTACCCTTCTATTAAAGTCTACGTGTAAGGTCGTTGATGTCGAGCGCGCAGTTTAGCGACTTATGCCAAAAATTTCCGATGTTGTTCGGGGCATCTATTCAACAACAGGGAGCGATTCAATATCGCGCGGATTCACCAGCTGAAGTCCTGCCGCAGCGAAACGTTCGAGATCCATTAAGGTGGGATACCCATAATAGCGAGCCTCACCCCTCGGTAATTGCGCTGGCAGACGCTGCCCAGCCTCAAGCGCCTTAATCGCCTCGACCAGCGCGCTCACACCCGCCGGATATAAGGACAGGGTGTTCGCCAAGTAGGACGCCCCTCGTCGAAGCGGTTGACGCGTCTGGGTCACCATGGTGCCGGCATCAATACCCGAATCTTCGACCCAATGGACGGTCATACCTGCTAATGAGTCTCCATTTAACATCGCCCAGAACGTCGCCATCACGCCGCGGAGCTGGGGCAATCGTCCTGAATGAAGATTCAGCACCCCTCGTCGTGCTCGGCGAATTGCGGGCAGTTTCAGTATTTCCCCAAATCGAATGGACACGATTAGGTCAGGATCGAATGAGGCGATCAAGGCGAGCCCCTCGGCGCGATTAATCCCGGGGCTCAGGGACACTGGGCAACCCAGTCGCCTGCCGAGCGCATCGAGCAAGGCATCGTTCTGACTCTGCTCACTCACGTTCAAGTACCTGCAGAGACCCACCCGATCGATCGCCGCAAGCGGCGACAGCAGCGCCTGACTTTCGCTTGGGACCTGCCCCACTCGCGTGGTCAAAACCAGCGCCATGTCGGCATCTGGCAAGGCGACGCGTAACGCCGAAAGTGCCCAAGCGCTGGGCAGATCAAGATTACTCAAAACCAACAGTCGCACGAAATTGACCCTCTCGACTCTACGATGAAGATATCACGTGGATTGGTTAGTCCGCGCCAAACACTGGGCTGACTCGATTTCAAAGCCGAAGCTTTCAAACCCAGGCTTGACCAAGACTTGGGACCCGTGCACATTGGCTTCAGCGCCGGATTTTGAATCTGATACCTAGTAGCCGGCGCCCTAACTGATCACCTTCCAAGGAGTCGCATCATGCCACACGACCGACGTCAGGTACTCGAGCAAGTCGCCAATGGCTATATCAACCGAAAAGAATTTGCCGGGATCGAATGGTTGGTCCAAGCAGGTGGAAAAACGCTCTCAGAGGGTCGAGCCGGAGTTGCCGATCCTGAGGATGGAACACCACTGCCCGACGTGCCAATTTATCGCATCTACTCCATGACGAAGCCCATTGTCTCGGTGATGGCGCTCATCCTGATAGAGCAGGGGCGCCTTCGGCTATTTGATTTTCTACCCCAATTTAATCCCGCATTCGCGAGGATGCGGGTTCTGCACCCCTCGGGTCGAATCGAGCCCGCTGAACGTCCTATTACGGTCGAGGACCTTCTGACACATCGCGCGGGTTTTACCTACGAATTCATTACCGGCTGCCACGTTGCCCCGATGTATAGCCAAGCAGAGATCGCTGGCGACGGTCATCGTAGCCTTGAAGACATGATGGAACTTCTTGCGCAGCAACCGCTGGCATTTCAGCCTGGGTCTGCCTTCCGTTACAGCGTTGCAACCGATGTTCTCGCTCATGTGATCGAACGCGCTACCGGAGAAAAACTTGGTGATCTCTTAAAGACCCATATCTTCGATCCGCTTGGCATGACTGAAACAGGCTTTACCGTGCCGGCCTCAGAACGCCATCGGGTCCTGCCTATCTTTGGCATCGAAGACATTCGCGATCTGTCCCCGCTTAACCCGCCAATGAAACAAGAGCTTCACAGGATCAATGTTGACTCGATGTACCCCATGGATGATCCCAATCTTAGCCGCGGTGGTCACGGTCTTTTCTCAACGATTGCTGATTATGCCAAGTTCGCCACGATGCTGATCAACGGAAAAACACCCAACGGTGACCGCATCCTATCGCGCTCAATGCACAGCATGATGCTAAAAAACCGGATCCCACCTTCGCAGCTACCCTTGACCATTGGCGTCAGCACCTTGCCAGGCTATGGCTGGGGTCTCGGCTTCAGGCTCATGCTCGACACCGGACAAGCACTGTCGCTCTCGAACGTTGGAGAATTTGGTTGGGCGGGCGCGGCGACTACCTACTTTTGGGTTGATCCCGCCGAAGAGATGATCGGGTTATTCATGACGCAGTACTTGGGCTCGATTCTGCCATTGGCAGAGAACTTGCGCACGGCGGCCTATCAGATGCTAGATTAGGCCCTAGAGGTTGGCGCTCGGGATACAGTCCCGAAGTTCAGTCATCAATTCGCGACTTGCGGGCCCTTTCCCTTCCCACGATGAGGAAAGCAGCATGCCGCTTAGGTGGTTGGGCCATCACATCGCCTTGAGACAGGCTCAGCGAACAGTGAACAGCGGTTGAAGACTTACGGGACGCGCTCGACCGCGATAAAGATTTTGATGTAAGCGTATCGGTAACAGAGGGGATTGTTCATGCAGCCAGAAGGTTATGACGTAGAGGCGGTCGAGTCTTGGGTGAGCACGCACGTGCCTGAGCTTAAGCCGCCTTTCATTTGGACTCGCCTTGAAGGCGGTCACTCTAATCTCACCTATCAAATCGTGGATCAAGCGGGACGCCAAGCGGTCATCCGACGCCCGCCTCAGGGCGAACTACTCCCCAAAGCACACGACATGGGGAGGGAGTGGGCACTGATCTCCGCGCTCGCGCCCACCCCCGTGCCGGTACCCCAGCCTTTTGGATTCTGCGAGGATCCGGATGTCACAGGCGCCTGGTTTTATATCATGGGCCTAATTGACGGAAAGCCGCTCTACAACGCGGATGAGACACGCGCCTTGATTCCGGAGTCAGAGAGAGAGGGGCTGGCGCATTCCTTTATTGACGTATTAGCCGACCTACATCAAGTCGATCCGGATGCGGTCGGCCTGGGCGACTTGGGTAAGCGAGATTCGTATGTCGGGCGGCAGTTGAAGACCTGGTATCGCTCATGGACTTCATCGGTCGCCGGCGCCCAATTCGACGACGACCGTGCCCACTCACTGCAAGAATTCTTTCTTAACAACCTGCCCGAACAAGGGCCGATTCGCGTCGTCCATGGCGACTACGGTTTTCACAATTGTCTCATGGGGCCGAATTCACGCGTTGCGGCGGTTGTGGACTGGGAGATATCAACCTTGGGTGATCCTCTCGCTGACCTTGCCTATGCGCTCAATCCCTGGCCAGACCCATCCGATAGGTTACCCCCGGCGCCAGAGGCGGCAACTAACGTGGCTGGATTCCCTACTCGCAGCGCACTCGCGGCGCGGTACGCCGAACGAACGGGTCGCGATTTGTCGCACCTCAACTACTATGTGGGTTTTAATCGGTGGAAAACGGCGTGTATCGTGCACGGGGTCTACGCCCGTTACATGGAAGGTAAAAAAAGCACGGAAGGCGTCGACCTCGACACGCTCCGCATGCGAATCGATTTGTCTCTCGGCCTCGCCCAAGAGGCGGTGGATCAACTCTAATCGCGGAAAATCCAGCGGAGCGTCTCGGCAAATCTTGCGCCCCCATGGCGCAAGGTGTGCCCGCCAGTACCAAATTCAAAGTTGACGTCATAGCCCGCATATTCGAGCGCTCTGGCCATTGCTTGGTTCGCTGATGGCCAATGTCCAAAAGGACTGTGGACATCGTGCTCACCACTTTGGAGGTAGACTCGGATGGGTTTTCTCGGTGTGGTTTGCACCATGAATGGGTAGTTATGCCCACCCAAAATGTTCGTATAGGAACCACAATGGGAAATGACTCGAGCGAATTGATCTGGCTGGAACCAGGCGGCTGAGAAGGCCGCGATACCACCGCTACTGATGCCACAAACCACCCGGTCCTCGGGTAACGGCGAGAGCGCTACGTCCAATGTCGCTGAAAGTAGGGGCAACATCTCCTTGACCAAAAAATCCCCGTAGTCCCGCGACATGCGGTCATACTCCCAGCTTCTTTGCGCCTCTCGTAAGCCGTAAGATGCGATCGGCGATCTTGGCGGCATTTGATCGGTATCCCCTGGATTAACAAATATCGCACTCACATTAGAGAGTTCACCAAACGCATGCAGGGTGTCAAGAACTCGAGGCACACGAACGGGCCCTGTGTCGTCCACGTAAGCTCGACCATCATTGCAAATCAGGACGCGACCGAGTTTTGACGCATCCCAGCCAGGAGGCCGATAGCACCAGATATTTCGTCGCGTCCCAGGATAAACGGATGATTCAGACCACTTATCGAGCGCGACTAACGTACCTCCCGGGGACGCCATCAGGGCCTCAGGACAGGGTTCATAGGTGTCTTCTGGGTGGGTGAAGGTCGAACGGTCATCGCCATTTCTGCGCCCGTTGACCTCCTCGGCCACCATGACGTCTAAACGCAGGTTTTGATGCTCTTCAATTGTCAGCGGCACAGGACTCCCCTTCTTTTCCTCATTCGCTTTGTTGATATCGAACGGTTCGCCACTGATTCGCCACTGGCTCACCACTGGGGCTTTCCAGAAGGCGGATACGCCGTGTTCCTGTTAATGCATTGTGGCTTTTAGTCGTCCACCGATCATCTTTATGCATTCGGACGCTAGGCCTGTGCGATTCTCTGCTGACGGCAACCCTCGAGCACGCCCCAAAGGTTGCGCGAGGACATTCGCGGTCTTCTCTACTTCCGGGCCGACGATGCCTCGGCCGACAAAAGCCAAGTCATAGCAAGCGCGCTTAACGCCCGCACGCCAGAGGGCAAGGCACGATCATTCACAAAAAAATAGGGCGAATGATTCGCACCGATGGTTCGATCATCCCCCTCATCAGGCAACACACCCAAGCCGAAAAAGAGACCAGGGGTTTCATAGGCAAAGTAGGAGAAATCCTCAGCACCAAGAATGGGATTCACCACATTGGCTCGCCCCTTGGACGCCCAATCCAGCACCGGTGCCATCTCACGCGTGAGCTGCGGGTCATTGAAGGTGACTGGATAACCCAAATCAATCATCACATCGGCTTTGGCATTCATGGTGGCTGCCGCGTGGGTGGCGGTGTTCCTAATCAATTCATGCACTTTGTCCCGCATGCCAGGGTCGAGGGTTCGAATCGTCCCCGTCATTGAAACCTTTTCGGGAATGATGTTATTCCGGTTACCCCCATCGATCGTTCCGATCGTGACGACCGCTGGTGCAGTGGTGATATCCAATTGCCGGCTCACCACGGTTTGCAAGCTGGTAATCACTTGAGCCGAAGCCGTGATGGGATCAATGCCCGCCCACGGCATCGATCCATGGGTCTGCACGCCTTGAACGTCGATCTCCAGATAGTCGGCCGCTGCCATAAACCCGTTGGGCCGATACATGATGCTTCCGGTTTCTCCTGGGAAAACATGCAAACCAAATACGGCCCCAGGTTTTGCACCCGCCTTAAAGAGCCCCTCCTTCAACATCAATTCGGCACCCCCCTCTTCACCGGGTGGCGCGCCCTCTTCTGCAGGCTGGAAGATAAACATGACCTCGCCAGGAATCTCCGCCCTCATGCTCGCCAGTACCCGCGCCACCCCGATCAAGATCGCCATGTGTGCATCGTGCCCACACGCATGCATCACGCCTGCTGGTTGATCGTTCCAAGTTGTGGTGACTTTTGAGGCAAAGGGCAAGCCCGTTTTCTCCGTGACGGGTAGCCCATCCATATCGGCGCGAAGAGCCACACGCTTACCTGGCAGCCCTCCGCGGAGGATGCCCACCACGCCAGTGTGCGCAACGCCTTCGCGCACTTCATCGAAACCCAGTGCGGTCAGCTCGTCCTTCACCCGCTGTGCCGTATTGAACTCGCGATTGCCAAGCTCTGGATGCTCATGAAACCAGTGCCTCAGCTCAATGATCCCTGGCATCTGCGCGTCTGTTGCCGCCGAAATTTTCGTCAAGAACGCACCTTCTTCGGCATGGCTCGAGAACGTCGCGGCACCCCAACAAAGAAGGAAACCAAGGACAAGTAAGGGCTTTACAGATCGCCCAATCGATCGGGCTGTGCAAGGGCGCTTGGGTTCGCTCTCGGCCAGCGTCGTGCTTTTATTCAACATCCAGAATTCCTCTTGCTCATTTGTTTACCGGTCAATAACTCAATGTCGGTTTCTTCTGTCGGCACCGAGCAGGCCTTGTCTACGGCATGCAAAGGCGTATGCTCAGCCAAGCCCGCCTCTGTTTAGCTGAGCGCGAAAACATTTCGCAGCAGCCAGCGTTCCATCTTTACGACTCAGCTCGTGACCTCGCTCGTACCGTCGACATCCACACTGCCATTGCACCATGATCGCTAGCGCTTTAGCCAGTGCCAGGGGGGTGTCGTATCCAGACCTGCGTCCTGCCAACAGGTTTCGCCGTTACGTTTGACCAGTCCGAGATGTTGGCAATCAGACCCATCAAGCAGTGCCCGAATCAAGGTCTCAGCGTGTGAAATCACCCAGACTTGGGTTCGTTCAGCGGCAAGGGTCAGAAGCCGCGCCAAGGGCGTTAGCAGCTGCGGATGGAGACTGTTTTCTGGCTCGTTCAACACCATCAGCCCAGGCGAACGAGGCGACAACAATGCGGCAATCCAGAGGAGATAACGAAGCGTGCCATCAGACAATTCAGAAAGTGTGAGCGGCCGCAGCAAGCCTTTTTGATGAAAAAGTAATTCAAAGGAGCCTTGGTTTTTTCGGATCTCAACGCTCGCCCCTGGGAACGCATCATCAAGGCAGGCTGCTAGCTGTTCATCGTCACCTATTTCAACAATCGTTTGCCAGGCCGCAGCCAGATCGCGCCCGTCATGACTCAGCACGGGCGTTCGGGTGGCCACCTGCGGTTTTCTTACCGGCGCCTCTCGATCGGTTCGAAATTGGTCATAAAAGCGCCAACTGCGAATCCACTCTCTCAGATGCAGTGCCTCTGGCAACCGGGCAGGGTCGCCAAAATGACTCAGCACGCTTTCATAACTTGGAAGTGTCTGCTCAAGACTGCGCCATTTGCCGGCATCATCTCTGGCACGGAGACCCGGCCCCTGCCGCTCGATTAACGCCCGCCGAGGCTCAAAGTAGTCACCGTAGAAAATACTCTCTCGCTTGATTTCAGGATCTAAACCGAATTGGGTTCTCGGAACGGGCTCTGGCAAACCAAAGTCGAGCAGATACCCGCCTTCATGCGCCGCAAATCCAAGTTGTAAGGAAATGCTCGACTGCCGGGGCCCTCCCTGGATTGGCATGCAATCGCCCGTTGGCTTTGGGAGGCGCTCTGTGCCTGCCCAAAGGCACGAATCGAGCCCGCCCTCCTCAACCAAGGACAGTACCGCTCGTCCGGTGGCAGTGTCTGCGAGAAGCCTGAGCGCTCGATAAAGATTTGACTTGCCGGCCCCATTGGCCCCGGTGACCAAATTCAGCGCAGAAAGCGGGACCACCAACTCTCTGATCGATCGATAGTTTTTAATCGCGACTGTGGTGAGCATTGCTCGACCTTAATCCAAACCCGTCCAAATAACGCCTATTTATATTGATCGCCAACCCACAACCGGCCGAGTCACGGCCCAGAAGGGGGCAAAGAAACACGGTGATGCGCGCGATGCAGTTCCACATCGAGCTCATCAGCGTCAGAGCTGAGCCGTGTCGGTTGCCTCGCTGATCCTTGCCGCCCCAGCCAAACGCAGCAACTCCGGACTCACCATTCGATGCTGTGTGGCTGCGTGAACATCTCGAAAGAGCTTTTGCAAAAGACAGTCCCCCTGCAGGGCAGTCCCTCCCGCAGCGTGATAAAGAAGATCCACAGCTTGAGCACTCAACTTGGTGGCTTGCGATGCTGCGAGGCGGAGCTGCCGCTTATCCTCGACCGTCACTCGCTCAGCGTCGACCACTTTTTGCCAAACGGTAGCGACTTTGCCAAATAAATAGGTATGCGCCGCCTCCACCATGGATTCCGCCTCACCGAACGTGAGCTGTGTGATCGCGGATTGACTCAGGGTACTGGATCCCCCTGTGGGCGTTTTGTTGGTCGCTAACTGATGGAATTCATCCACTGCGCGTCGCGCGATGCCGAGTGGCACCATCGCCACCGCCGACGCGAAATATCCAAAAAACGGAAATCGGAAGAGCGGCCGATCGATCTGGCGCCTCGAAACACCCAATACGGTCCATCGCCCCTCAGGAACAAATGCATCCTCGACTTCAAAGTCGACACTGCCGGTACCCCGCAATCCCGAGGGATTCCAATTGTCCAGCAAGTTCACTTGATCCCGCTCGAAGAAGACCACATGGACCTTCGGTGCGCCGTTGTCGTGTCGCAGAATTTCACCATCCTGTTCAACCAGGGTTCCGCCGCAGACCCAGTCGCAGTGGTGAGAACCTGAACCCCAGGCCCATCGACCAGAAACCCGCAGCCCACCGTCTACCGCGACTGCACGGCCCGAAGGCGCAGCTGCACCCGCTGTGATGCCGCCAAAAGGCCCGAGGCGAGACCCTTGGCCATAGATCGCTTTCCCCCAATCGGGCGATAAAAACGAACCAAGATGTGCCGTCGTTGCAAAAATCATGCTGCACCATCCCACAGCACTTTCTTGGTAAGCGATTTCCTCGATCACCTTAAGACTGTCCGCGGCGTCGAGTTCGAGCCCGCCGTAATCCTTTGCGACCGTAATCGCAAAGACGCCTCGCGAATGCAGTTGATCAATCAGTGTAGAGGGCGTTCGGCAGTCTCGTTCAGCCTGTTCACTCACCGCTTGTATTGTCGAGGAAAGCGCTTTAACTGATTCGAGTACCGCAGACATGAAAACCCTCTTTTTTACCGGCTCAGTGGTTACACGTTGCATCCTACCAGATGCCGCCGCAAACAAGCGCTCTGCCCAACACACCCAAGCCTACGGCGCTTCGAACCGCTTCATTTGTGCCTGTGAAGTGGTCTCGATCAAGCGAGCGGGCCCTTAGCCACCGCGTCACTTTACTGAGCGGGGATAGCCTTCGCCCATGAGCGCTTTCACTGAGCGCATTCAAGAGAACCTATGCGCACAAAGCTGAGCCCTGAACCAGCAATGACTCGCAAATCGAGACCGAACCAAGAGGTGGCGAAACCTAGTGTTCTGAATCCAATCGACGAAGCGCTGGCGCTTCCCCTGTGCTGCCCTTTGTCACACCGGCCACCTTGGCATCTCGACCTGAGGTATTCGGAAATCGTTTGGACAACTCGGGCCCTGCCGCCGACAGCCCGCCGTCGACGATCAAGTATTCACCCGTAACGAACCGAGCGTCGTCCGAGGCCAAGAAGAGCGCAGCGCCAGCGATATGCTCACCTTCACCACACTCGGGCCAGGGCTGCGCTCTCGAAAATGATGACCTCAACGCATCCACTCGGTCCGCGCGCACTGCAGCCAGCGGTGTTGCGATGAACCCGGGGCAAATCGCGTTAACCCTAATTAGGGCGGGTGCGAGCTCGACAGCACTCGATTTGGTCATACTGATGACCGCTGATTTTGCAGCGGAATAAACCAACGGCCCACCATCGCCACTCAATCCTGCAATTGAGGCGGTATTGATAATGGCACCCCCACGCGCCTGCTCTATCATCACACGCGCTGCATGTTTGATTCCAAGAAAGACGCCTTTAGCGAGAACGTCCATGGTGTAGTCCCAACTCTCGGTGGTGGTTTCCGTCAATGGGCCAATCGCGCCACCCACGCCGGCGTTGTTGAACATAATGTCGAGCCCACCAAATCTCGATTGCGTCACTGACACCAGGCGCTCGATGTCCGATTCGTTGGCGACATCCGTTTTTTGGAAGATGACCTGATCTGCGAAGCCCAGCTGGCCCAATGCTTCAATCGCTGCTTCACCCGTGGTTTCGTTATAGTCAGCAACCACGACATTTGCGCCCTCTTTTAGAAATCGCTCCACCGTGGCAAGACCCATACCGCTAGCCCCGCCAGTGATCACTGCAATTTGACCTTGTAACCGCATCGTTCCACCGCCTCTTGCTCAGAGGCTACGACCATCCAACGCGAGGCTGGGTTTGTCAATCTCTGGCAAGCGGCTTGCCCACGCTGTTGCACAAATGGTCCCAAAGACCATGACAAATTGAACTGCCGTGATTCGCTCATTCCAAGAGAGGCTGGCGCAGCGCCCTCGGGCTCGACGCGGATGCCTGAATCAGCCAGTTGGCCTTGACTGGTTCGCTAGAGCGCTCAGATGAAGGCACTACACGGAACAGTGCAGATGCCTGACAATCAATAATGAACGAGTCCCCTTTAGACCGTGCGATTCACCCAGAGCTTCGACGCAAGCCAAGCCTTCGCACTCAAGGTTCGACCTTTCAGACCATCGAGCAGGACGTAGATCACAGGCAACACGACTAAAGTCGTGATGGTAGACACGGCAAGCCCACCGATAATGGCTCTCGCCATGGGTGCGTAACTCGGGCCCATCCCACCGACCCGGGCTTCTCCAAGCGCAAGCGGCAACATGCCAGCGATGGTGGTGCACGTGGTCATAAAAATCGGTCTCAGCCGATGCTGGACGCTGTTCGTGATCGCGTCTTGCATGGACATACCCTCCTCACGCAGCTGAATAATGCGACTCAGCAACACGATGCCATTATTGACCACAATGCCGGCTAGCAAGAGCATCCCCGTGAGTGTCATTGAGGTTAGCGGCGTTTGCCAAACCCACAGCGTCCAAAAGACACCCACCACGCTGAAGGCGATCGCCATAACAATCGAGATGGGGTGCAGCAGAGACTCAAAGAGCGCAGCAAGCAGCATATAAATCAACAAAATGGCAAAGATGGTGTTGATCACCATCTCTTGAAACGTCTCCATGTCCTGCTCGAATCCCTTTCCCATGCTCCAGCGATACCCAGGTGGCAAGACAAAAGACTCCATGGTGGCTTCAACGGAAAGTTTGGCATCTTCAGGTGTCATACCATCCAGATCGAATTCAACCTGAAGCTGAGTCTCTCGATTCTCTCGTCGAATCACCCGCAGTGATGAGTGACGCTCAAGGTCGGCTACCGTCTTCAACAGGACGGCCTCACCACCCACCATCGCGACTGGGAGATTCTGCAGCGCATTCAGGTCGTACTCTTTTCGGCCGTCGAGACCCAACCAAAGATCGAACTCCCTTTGTGCGGTGACGAAGCCTCGATTCAGTTGCGTACCGAAGGCGGCATTGACGGCTTGCCCGACCTGTGCAGCCGTGAGCCCATAGGTGGCTAACCGCTCCGGCAACACTCGGATCAAGACCTCCTCCCGACTTGACTCAGCGTTACTCCTCACGTTAACGAGACCTTCCGTCTGCTCCAATATTTCGATGAGGGCCTCTGCCTTCTGGATAAGCACATCGGTGGATCGGCCAATCAACCGCACCGATAGAGGGTTACTGCCGCCACCAAAGCCTCGATGACGACCACCAAAGCGCGGCCGGATCTCTGGCACCTGAGGGAGACTCTGTTCAATTTCCCGTTCGATGAGCTTCGGCGACTTTTTGCTGTCCTCTCTAAGGACAATCGTCGTTCGACCACGATCCAAGTTATAGCTGCTAAAAATTGATTCAATTTCAAACGCATCTGCACTCTGAAGCAGATAGCTCTCGATCTGATCGATATAGCCCTCAATGTATTCGATATCCATCGAACCCCTGACATAGTAGCCGAGCTCCAATCTCGGTGACTCCGCATCAGGATTCATATTGACCTCGAGCTTCTTGTAGACCCACAGACTGCTGGCGAACGCGGCCATAGACATCAATAGAACGATCCACTTATAGCGCAAGGCCCAACGTGTCACACGCATCGATAAGTCTCCCAGACGCTGCCAACTTTGACTGTCTCGCGTTTTCGATACCGGCAACCTGGCCACCACGGTCGGCACTAGTGTCTGAGCAATGAGTAGCGACGCGAGTAAAGACACGACCAGAGGAATCGCGAGGTTTTGCTGGATGATGGCCACCTGCTGGATATCCGTCATGAAGCTCGGTACGAAGACGATCACCGTGGTCAGAGTGCCCGCGGTGATCGCAAGCCCCACATCACGAATACCAAGCGATGCAGCTTCATAACCGTTTTGAGTCTGAATGCGCCGGTAATCAATCGCCTCACTTGAGACCACGCTGTTATCCACCAAAAGACCGATGGCCAGCATCAGGCCGACCAAAGAGAGGATGTTGAGACTCATATCCGAAAAAAACATCACCCCGAGCGTGACGCAAAGAGACAGCGGCACGGTTGCCGCGATCAGCAAACTCCGACGCCAACTCCTCAAGAACAAAAACAGCGTGGCAAGCGACAAGAGTGCGCCAAGTGAGCCGCTCACGGCCAAGTCAGTGAGCGCCGTGATCACCACGTTGGCCGCACTGTCCATGGGCGTAAAGACCATGTCAGCGTAATCCTTAGACTGCCGCACGGAAGCAATCTCCGCCTCGACGCGACCTGCCACATCCACGAGATTGGCTTCTGGTTTCTTAAACACCGACAGACCCAACGAGGCTTCGCCGTTTACCCGTCGACGTTCTGTACGCTCCTCAGGCACATAACGCACTTCGGCGAAATCTCTCAGCTTCAGTCCGCCTCGCCCAAAACTGAGTTGCTCGATGTCTTCGAGCGACTGATATTGCCCCATGGGTCGCACGCGCATCGTTTGCAGTGCGCTATCGACTTCGCCGCCAGACAAAAAGAAATTCTCTGCTTGCAGGCGACTTCGAACATCAACAACCTGAAGACCCAAACTTTCGAGACGGGCTCGATCAAGCGCCACTTCTAAATAGTTCTGTTCGATTCCGAATATCTCTACTGAATTAACCCCTGGTAATCGCTCAAGTCGCATCTTCAGGCCTTGATCGAGGAGGGTATAGGCGCCCCACTCATCCAACGTGGGCGCCGTGATCATCATGCTGAGGATGGGTGAATCATTAGGATCCCGCTGATGAAGATCGATGTATCGAACGGCATCCGGCAATCGATGCCTGACATTATCGATCAGCTCTTTTGCCTCGTTGCCTTTACCGGCAATGTCCCTCGAATTGTCGAGAAGCAAGCTGATCCAAAGGAAATTCTGGTAACTGCTGCTGTTAATTTCATCAATGCCCTCGAGAAGCAACAACACTTCTTCAATCGGGCGCGCTAGGTTTTCTTCCACCTCCTGTGGCGTCGCGTTGGGATATGCGATTCGGATGCCTACGAAAGGAATCTCGATTTCCGGAAACTGTTCGAGGGGCAGTCGGACGCCCGCAAACATGCCCATAATCGCCAGCCCTAAAAACATCATGACCACGGTGACCGGTCGTCTGACTGAAAGCCCAGCGAGATTCATGGGGTTCTATCCAACAATTTATAGGCCACAGGAATGAGCACCAATGTGAGGAGCGTTGACAAAAGCAAGCCGCCGATCACGGTGATGGCCATGGGTGTTCTCAGTTCAGACGCCTCACCCAGCCCGAGCGCCATGGGCAAAAGACCGAGCACAGTTGTTGCCGTTGTCATGAGAATGGGGCGCAGACGCTGCTGAGCCCCCGCGATTAATGCGTCATCCTTGCTAAGGCCCTCTTCTCGCCTGAGCTCATTCACTCGATCGACCAGCACAATTGCATTGTTCACCACGATTCCTACCAGCAAGATTAGCCCGATGAAGACCACCACAGATATCGGCGTGCTCGTCGCCCAAAGGCCGAAAATTGCCCCTACCATAGCAAAGGGAATGGTCAGCATGATCGACATCGGATGCACCAGTGATTCAAACAACGAAGCCATGACCAAGTAGACGAGGATCAAGGCCAAGATCAATGCGAATTGTAGCGATCTGAAGGAGCCTTCCATTTCTTCGTTCTGGCCGCCCACAAAACTGCGCACACCTGGGGGATGCGCAATTTCGGCGAGCAGTCTCTCAGCGAGATCTGCCGCTGCGGCGAGATCCCCTGATCGAGGTTCCGCGCTGACGATCACCACGCGCTGTTGGCCAACCCGTTGAATATCCGCCGGACCCTGAACCGTCTCAACGCGTGCGACGGTACCCAGGCGGACTTGAACAGCCGCCTCGGGATTGATGACCAGGTCGGCTACATCCAAAATTGAATCCCTCTCCTCCTCGGCAACCCGAAGCCGAATATCGATCTTCTTATCCTGAAGGTTGAAAGTGGTCGGCACATTGCCTCGAATTTTATCCACGACACGCTTGGCCACCTCAGGCACTGTCAAACCAAGCGCTGCAATCCTCTCGTGATCAAACTCGATTTGCAGTTCGGGATAACCTGGAAGCCAACTCGACTCGACATCAGCGAACGCCTGACTCTCCACCATTTTCGCTACCAAGGCATCGGCCACCGACCCCAAATCTGCCAAGTTGAGCCCACTGATTTCCACCTCGAGCGGATTTGCGAATGTGAACAATTGCGGTTGCTCGATGGCATAGGTCACATCCGGAACAAGATCTAACGCGTCGCGGACACGAGCCATCGCCAGCACCTCACTTCCAGGCTCTTCTGGATTCGCGACGATTACGTTCATCTCACCCAGATTCTCACCGCCACTCACCGCAGACGCATCGAGCCGCCCACCCGTTCCAGCGACCGAGTATGTTTGGGCGATCGTGGGCTCGCTGAGCACCGTGTTTTGTGTATCTCTTAAGATCGCGTCCGTAAGTTCAATCGGTGCACCCGTGGCCAGCTGAAGATTCACTTTGAATTCACCCTGGGCGACGTCTGGAATCAAGACCAACGGAATGCGCGTCACGAGCAATACGCTTAAGGTCGACGCGATGAGCGCCGCGGCAAGGGTTAGCCAGGGTGCTCGCAGCGCTCTTGCAAGCACTGACGCAAAAAACACAGTCACCGCAGCATAGGCTCGATCAAACGCAGAACTGCCCCATCCAGCGATCCAAATCAGGGGTTTAATCATGGGTCGACCGATAAATTGCCTGCTTGCTGCGTCATCGGTTTGGCCGCCACCTGCGGCCGACAGCATGGGGATCAAGGTCATGGCCAATATCAAAGAAATGACCAAGGCAAAGGTCACAGTGAATGCCTGATCTTCAAACAACTGACCGGCGATACCATCTACAAAAGCCAAAGGCAGAAATACCGCTATGGTCGTCAGCGTTGAGGCCAGGACCGCACCGGCGACTTCGCTACTCCCCTTACTCGCTGAGTCCGTCACGGACTCACCTCGCTCTCGCCGGCGCGCAATGTTTTCTAGGACGACGATGGCGTTATCCATGAGCATCCCAACCGCGAGCGCAATCCCGCCGAGGCTCATCACATTCAACGAAATGTCCCAGGAGCGCATCAGGCCAAAGGTCACCATGACCGAAGCCGGAATCGTCAGTGCAACGATCAGCGTCGCACGAAGACTCTTCAAAAATAAGAGGAGCACCAAAACAGCCAGCAGGGCCCCTTGCACTGCTGCTGATTGCACTTCATCGATGGCCGATTGAATAAACGTGGATTGGTCGTAGATGACCGTGGTCTGCATATCGCTGCCGAGATCTGCTTGCATCCCATCGAGCGCTTCCCGAACGTTGGCCGCGACTTCCACAGTATTGCCATCGCCTTCCTTGTAGATCGCGATTTCAACGGCTTCTCGCCCGTTGACCCGCATGACGGCATCCCGATCTTTCGCGCCTTCGATGACCTCGGCCACATCGGACAACCTAAGAATTCGCCCGCCGCGCTCATAAATAATGGCCGCCTCGATATCCCCGACGGTTTCAAACTCATTCAGGGTACGAACGAGGTACTCTTGACCCCCATCTTTAAGCGAGCCCCCTGATAGATTGACATTCGTTGCCTGTAATCGGCTAGCCAATGCCTGAACACTCAAGTCGAGCTGGGCCAAACGTTCCTGATCAATTTGAACGAGGATCTCTTCCTCAAACCCCCCTGCCACCACCACGGCCGCCACACCAGGCACAGCATCGAGACGACGCTTGACAAAGTCATCAGCGAACCGTCGCAAAGATCGCAGGTCTTCAATAGGGTCTAGCCCCTGTTCAGTTTGAGTCAACGTTAAGCGGAAGATCGGATCTAGATTCGGGTTCAGTCGCAAGAGCACGGGCTTTTCGACTTCGAGTGGCAGTCTGACCAGGTCGAGTTTTTCACGAACTTCGATCGCCGCAAGATCCATGTTGGTGCCCCACCGAAATTCAAGCACCACATCACTCTGGCCCATGGCTGAAATGCTGTGCATTCGCCGAACGCCACTGGCCACGCCAACGCGCTGTTCGATTCGGCGCGTGACTTGCTCTTCGATCTCTGCGGGCGCAGCGCCCTCGAATTCCGTTCGGATCGTTAAGGTGGGGTACGTGAGTTCTGGTAAGAGATCGAGGCTCAGACGGCCAACCGAAATGCCGCCGAACAGCATGGCCGCAATAAGCACCATCCAGACCGTGACTGGACGGCGAATCGAGCGCTCAGCCAATGACATGGGATTAGTTCACAATAACTTTAACGCTGCTTCCATCTTTGAGCGTGCTTTGCCCCCGGATGACGACCTCGTCGCCTTCCGTTAATCCGGTTAACACCTCGACTTGATCGCCCATCAGATATCCCGTTTTGACGGGTTGCAAATGCGCAAGGCCATCACGGACCAAGTACACGTTTTGGCCGGTCCGTTGGTTCAGGATGGCCTCTCTAGCGACCAGGAGTGCATCGGCCTGCGAGTCAAACAGGACCTCCACTCTGGCAAACATGCCCGGCTTCAGCAGATCTAATTCATTGCGCGCCTCAACCGTCGCCCTGAAGGTACCCGAATTCGGGTCGATTTCAGGTGCTACCCGAACCAGCGTGCCATCAAATTGGGCATCCTCAAGGGCATCGACGCGGATGGTCGCGGATTGACCGGCTCTAATCTTGATGAGTTCTTTCTCAGGAATATTGAGAATAGCTTCCAAGATATCAGCGCGCTTGATCTCAAAGGCCACCGAATTGGGCTGCAACGTGTTACCCAGCTTGATTTTTCGGGCGGTGACCACGCCATCGATGGGCGCGCGAATGGTTGCCTCTTCCAGGTCATGCGCCTGAAGTGCCTTCAATGCTTCTTCTCGTTCTAAATTGAACCGCGCTTGATCATAGGCATCGGGCGAAATCATCTTGCTGGCATAAAGTTGTTCAGCGCGCTCGAAAGCACGACGCAAACTTTCTAAATTCGTTTCCGTACGCGCGAGTTCTAACGCCAACCGTTCTGTGTCGAGCTGGGCAAGCGGTTGCTCTGCCTTCACCACGGTGCCCTCTTCGGCAAAGATGGCTTCAACCACGCCTTGCGTTCGTGCAACAACCGTGGCTTCTTCAACTGCCGTCAGAGAAGCCGTGGTGCTATAAAACGCATCCAGTCGACCACGCTCAACCGCAGCAATCGAAACAGGGACGGGTCTCGCCTTGAATTCTGCCTTCTTAGCTTCTCGTTCAGCTTGGCTTTTAGGCCCATTGGGTCGCGATTCAGGTTGAGCCGCACCACGTCCAGCTTCGGCACGCGGTGCCTCTGTGTCTGACGCGCCGCCGCACCCAACCAGCGAGATAATCACCGCAGCGCTAAGGAGATGTCTGAACAAGAGATTCACAGAATAAGGGTCCTAAAGAAGGGATGGGCTTCACGCACCTCTGCGTTGGCGCGCAAATGGTGTCCTGATACGTTCACAATCCCTATTATACGCCCAATCCATCGAAATCAGTCGATGGATCCATCCGCAGCCTGAATCGACATCATGCAGAGGTATCGCAATGCATCGTAGAACTTTCCTTGGTCATGCCTTGACTGCAAGCGCCGCCCTGACCAGCGGGCATCTCGCGAGGGCCGAGACCGCGCCCCCTCTTCAAACAAAGACCGATCTCTCGATTCCGCTCGATCGTCAACCTACGTTAACGCCTGTACTGGCGAAACGGTTGGAACCCGGAATGACAGTTGGGGTGGTTGCCCCAGCAAGCAATGCCTTTGAGGATGAGGACATCCGCTACGCCCTCGATATTGTTGAATCGCTGGGATTTAGACCAAAGCCGGGTCGCCATCTCTTCGACCGTAGGGGGTATCTTGCTGGCTCCGATGCTGATCGGGCGCGCGACGTGAACGAAATGTTCACCGATCCGTCTATCGATGCCGTTTTCTGCGCTCGAGGCGGCTACGGCACCATGCGGATATTACCGCTGCTGGATTATGCGGGCATCCGTGCGAATCCCAAGGTTCTCCTGGGATATAGCGACATCACGGCACTCATGAGCGCCATTCATCGATACAGCGGGCTCATCACTTTCCACGGGCCTATCGCGACCCAGGAATACACACCCTATACCTACACAGCTTTTCAGAGGACGTTAATCGAGCATCGGTCACCGCTGGCGCTTGGCGCGCCACCCCCCTTTGATTCTGGGCCTGGCCGAGTGGAGCGCGAGAATAGACTTCAGACTCTTGTTCCCGGGCAAGCGGAAGGGCATCTCATTGGCGGGAACCTCTCTCTCGTGGCCGCACTCATGGGCACGCCATTTGAGCCGCGATTTGATGGCGGCATTTTAGTGCTTGAGGATGTCGACGAAGCACCGTACCGAGTCGATCGCATGCTGACGCAGCTGAAATTGGCCGGCCTGTTCAGCCGGGTCAACGGCGTGGTGTTTGGCAAATTCACGGACTATAAGGTGAGTGGCCCTTCGATCAGCATGGGCGAGGTATTGGAGGACCGCTGCGGCGATCTGCAAATTCCCGTTTTGAAGGGATTGATGATTGGTCATGTCCGCGATCAGGCCGTCATCCCCATCGGCGCTCGCGCAGAACTGGATGCAACGCGCCAAACCCTTACACTGAAGGGACCCTACTTGACCAACGGCTAGCGACCTGTCGATGTTATTGCCGTACCCAAGGGACCTCGTTCAGTCGGCAGCGCAAAGCAGAGACACGTCGATCACGTCTCGCGAGTAGCCGGACGCGCATGCACTCTGCTCGCTGGCATCCATCTCTATCCCACTTTAGACTAACCGCCGAACGCATCAAGGCGAAACTATGCAAGCACTTCTTGGCATTCTGCTGATCTTGGCGATCTGCTACCTCTTCAGCCAAGACAGGAAACGAATCAACTGGCGCCCTGTGCTTGCAGGCCTGGTGGTTCAGTCACTGCTTATCCTGTTGCTCTTCAACGTGCCATTGATTTCGCAAGCGCTCTTGTCACTCAACATCATTGTTGAAACCTTAGAATCCGCAACACGGACTGGCGCCATTTTCTTGTTTGGTTATCTTGGAGGTGCTGAAGCCCCCTTCGTTGAAAAAGAAGGCGTTCAATCTTACTTGCTGGCTTTCCGTGTGTTACCTCAAATCCTCATGTTTGCAGTGATTGTCGCAATTCTCTGGTACTACCGTGTTCTGCAATGGCTGGTGCGCGGCCTTGGCATATTGATGCAACGTTCTATGGGCATCTCTGGCGCGCTGGGGACGGGCGCTGCAGCCAGTCTCTTTCTCGGCATGGTAGAGGCGCCGATGGTCGTTCGGGCCTATTTGAAAGAGATGTCAGAGAGCGAGTTTTTCATTCTAATGACATGCGGCATGTCAACCATCGCCGGGACCATGATGGTCCTCTACGCCTCCGTACTGAGCCCAATCGTGCCGGGCGTCGTGGGTCATCTGCTGTCTGCCTCGATCATCAATATCATCGGTGCGGTTTACCTTTCGCGGCTCTTAATGCCTGGCAGCCATGAGGCGTCGCTCGAATTGCCGCCGACGCTTGACCTGAAATATGAATCGCTTATGGATGCCATCAGTCGGGGCACGCAAGACGGCCTGAACCTTGCGTTACAGATTGGCGCCATGTTGCTCGTGCTGAATGCGCTCGTGGCGCTCGTCAACATCCTTCTGGGCCAGATTGATCTTTTCGGCAGTCCCTTGTCGCTTGAATTGATCATGGGCTGGATATTCGCGCCCATTGCGTTTGTGATCGGTATTCCGTGGTCTGAGGCGGTGTCCGCTGGTGGCATTCTCGGCACGAAATTGATCCTCAATGAGTTCATCGGCTATCTGCAAATGGTCGCCATGGGGGATGCCTTGAGCGACCGGACGCAACTCATCCTCACCTACGCCCTCTGCAGCTTCGCGAACCTCGGGAGCCTGGGCATTCTAGTGGGCGGTCTTGGGGTTCTGGTGCCCGAGCGCAGGGGGGAAATTCTTTCCGCAGCCCCAAAGTCCATTCTATCTGGCACCTTGGTCACACTCATGACCGCAAGCCTCGTGGCGTTACTCAGCAGCCTCTAGTTGCGCGCCACGACGACTGGCCGCCTCCGATCACAAAAGCCTGGGCAAAGGAATCTGCCCTTTAGAGACATTGTCATGTTTTTCGATGTCGCGTTTGTCAGTGTCTTGCGTGAGCCTCCGTGCTCGTTCATACAGGCGATCTGAGAAACGTCGAGTTTAGTTCACATCCATGGAAATCGAGAGTCAAAGCCTGAGGCTTATCGCTTATCGCTGATCACGTCTTGCGCAGCCCCCAACTTTTTACCAAAGGGTTAAGGGTTAGCGTTCGGCGTTCAACCCTATGGTGGGAGGCTGCAACTTGGCCCCTCGTTGACTCAATTTGGCGCAATCAACGACGCTTTGCTAAGCTCTTCCCACGTTGTCACGAGAAAGCC
>Ga0255768_10001871_pt1 | contig 21377 bp, 3 predicted proteins | sample 071ome_33_FD_179983 | JGI IMG/M metagenome (GOLD analysis project Ga0255768, IMG submission 179983) | Coastal salt marsh microbial communities from the Groves Creek Marsh, Skidaway Island, Georgia - 071412AT metaG (version 2) | ecosystem: Environmental > Aquatic > Marine > Intertidal zone > Salt...
CGATGAACAGTATGAACTGTTCTTTGGTGATGGCGTAATTGGTAGAGCTTTAGACAATCAAGAGGTTGTTGAGGTATCTTACCTCACCACCAATGGCACAGCAACTAATGGAGCGTCCCAGTTCACTTTTGCTGGCAATCTGGTGGACGATAGCAATCAAACCTACCCAGTCACTATCTCAAACGTAGAGACCGTTTCTAGCGCCTCTGGGGGTGCTGCTATCGAGTCCATTGATAAGATTCGATTCAATGCTCCTAAACTGTATGCAACACAGAACAGAGCGGTGACTGCTGCTGACTATGCGGCTCTTGTTAGAAAAATCTATCCAGCAGTATCTGATATCATCGTATATGGTGGTGAAGAGGAGAGATACCCAGAATATGGTAAGGTAAAGATTATCATCAAACCAAATAGTGGATCCACTCTTTCTACCTTCACCAAGCAGCAGATTATTGACGAACTGCGCGATTATTCTGTCGCATCAGTCACGCCAGAGATTTTGGATGCATCTGTTGTATACATCGAGATTGATAGTAAGGTCTACTACAATACCAAGAGAACTACCCAGTTCCCAGAAGAAATTCGTTCAAAAGTAATTTCTGCAGTTGATGAGTATACCAAACTGTCTGGAACCGAGAAGTTCAATGGTAAGTTCAGATATAGTAAGTATGTTGGTGTAATTGACGAGACAGATGCTTCTATCAACTCAAATACTACTACAATTACTTTAAGAAAAGACTTTTACCCATCAATCAACTCAACATTCTATTATGAGTTGTGCTTCCAAAACGAATTTAAAAATTCTTGTGATGGTCCTGTAATTCAAAGCACAGGTTTTAAGGTTTCCGAATATCCAAACTATGTCGTCTATTTTGAAGATAGGGACGGCAAAATTGTCCTATATAGACTGGACCCTGCTACTGGGGAAAAGATTGTCTTGAATGACAATCTTGGAACAGTTGATTATGTAGAAGGCGAAATTAAACTGTATGATGTAACTATCATTTCTGGTAGTTTCTTTGATAATCGTATTCAGGTTAGAGTTCAACCTGCAAAAAATGATATCAATGCAGAAAGAAGTCTATATTTAGATGTAGACATCACCAACAGTAAGTTCACGGTATACCCAGAGTAATTAGATGAATACACAGATCTCTTCGCTGATTGAAGATCAACTGCCAGGTTTTATCGTAGCTCAATACGAGAACTTCCAGAAAGTTCTCGAAAATTATTATGAGCACTTGGAGTCTCCTGGTAATCCTCTAGACATTATTACCAATCTAACTTCGTATCATGATATTGACAACTACGAGAAGAACCTCCTTCAGGAGAGGACTTCGTTGTCAACATATTTGAACTCTTCCGCTACAACTATTATTGTAGATGATGCATCTTCTTTCCCAGAAAGAAATGGATATATTAAAATTGGCGATGAGATTTGTTTCTATAAAGAGAGAACACAGACCGAGTTTTTAGAAGTTTCTAGAGGCGTCAGTGGAACCACTGAATTGGGTAGTTTGTATTCATCATCCAAATTTGTATCTACACAAGCCAAAACACATCAGGCAGGTGTTAATGTTGACAATTTGAGCAACCTGTTTCTATATGCAATAGTAAAATCCTTCGAGAAGCAGTATCTAGAGTCTTTTCCACAGGATTATCTGAAAGAAAATGTAGACAAGAGAACACTGATTAAGAATATCAGCAACTTCTACAAAGTAAAGGGAACTGACAAGTCTATTCGCTTTATCTTTAATACTATTGTATCAAAGAGTGCTGATGATGTTCCCACAACATACTACCCAAAAAATCAAACTTTAAAAGCTTCAACATCTGATTGGGATTCTACATACGTTGTTCAAGCAACAGTTTTATCTGGCGATCCTTTGTGGTTGATTGGTCAAACTATTGTACAACAATCCGACAACAACTCATCAGTAGACTATGCTTCGGCAGTAGTTGAAAATGTATATTCTGTTGATTCTGATGACGGTAATGTTTTATACAATTTAGTTATTAACCCACAGTCATTAAATTCAGACTTTGAAATTCCCCAAAAAACTGTTTTAACCAGAACTGTAGTACCTGCTTTAACTGTAGGAGACACTATTACCGTAGATTCAACTTTTGGATGGAAGTCTTCTTCTGGGGTTGTTGTAATTAATGGTGAAGTCATTGCATATGAAGGAAAAAATGCAAGGCAATTTACTATTAAAAAAAGAGGAACTATCACCAGAACTCATGGTGTTGGGGATATAGTAACAAGTTATTCAGCAGTCAAAGCCGTCACCCCAGAAGGTGTAGTTTCTTTGTTGGTTTACGGCATTCTAACTGAACTTAATATCGAGACTTCAAATCCATATGCTTCTATTGGAGACAGAGTTGAAGTATCTAAACCTGGATTTGAGACTTCGGATCCTATCTTGTATGATGAATCATCCAGAAATTATCGTTGGAAGGTAAACACAACTGGATCATATCCATCAATTCCTTTAAATCCCTCGGTAGGTCTTTCTCTTCAATCAGTATTAGCGGATATTGGAGCAATTTACGAAGATAATGATTTTTATTATATTGCAACATCTTCATATCCATCTACCCAAATTTTAACAGGAAGCATTAGCGAAGATCTATCAGATCCAGAACTTCTTAAAATTGTTCCTAAACAAACGTCAACCACTTCTGAAATTTACAAAACATCCAGAAGAGATGTTGGTATTTTTGTTGATGGATCGATTGCTTTTGGATATAAAGATGAAGACTTAATTCAATATGGTCCTATTACCAGATTTGTAGTTACAAAAAAAGGATCTGGTTATCAAAACCCCCCATTTATTTTAGTAAATGGTCAGTCAGAAAAAGCATACGCTGTTTTGACTGGAGATACTGTTTCAGAAATTGTTTCTACTTCTACAGACAATTATATCAGCCCACCGACTGTAGAAATTGTTAGTGGTAGAAATGCTGTTCTTGATGCAGTGGTAACTTCTGGCGAAGTTACCAGTATCAAAATTGTTAACCCTGGTGAATACTACTCTTCACCTCCATCTATTATTATCAGCGATCTTGCTGGAAGAGGTAGATTTGCTGAATATCGTGCAGAAGTTTCTCCATTTGGTCAAATTACAGAATTAGTGAAAGTTGATGGTGGTAAGTTTTTCACACAAGAAAATGTCAGAGTTACTGTAATTCCAGATGCTAATGCTAATTCAGGAACAGCAAGAGCAGAAATTCGTGAATGGGTAAAGAATAGACATTTTGGTGCATCGTTAGATGATAATGGTGGACTTGTTATTCCTAGTATTGATAGAAATAAAAACTATTATGGTGTAGTTTCTAATCCTCGTCGTTTAAGATTAAGACTTTCTGATAACATTACTACTAGTACATTACAAGAATCCATCGGAATTAAGTCACACTCTCCTATTTTAGGATATGCTTATGATGGCAATCCAATTTACGGTCCATATGGATTCTCCGATCCGTTAGATGACAATTCTGGCGTTGTTAGAATGCAAAGTGGTTATTCTCTTAAGACGACAAGAGTTGATGGTCCTGTAGATGCTCCTTATGCATTAGGAACTTTTGTTGATGATTATCAGTGGACACCTACCGTAGATACTGGAAAAACAAGACTTGATGTTAATAACGGAAGATTTTGCGTAACTCCAGAATTTCCTAATGGCGTATATGCATACTTCTTAACCATTGATGCTGTGGGCAATCCTGTTTTCCCATACATTGTTGGAGAAAATTATTATTCACTCCCTGTACAGTCTAATTATGAGTCTGATGTTTCGCAAAAATCTTTACCAAGATCTGTTAGAAAATTATTCATTCCAGGCACAGAGAAAAATGGAAAGTCTGAAATTGCAATAATTGACGCTGTTTCAAAAGGTTCTGTATCTTCCGTAATAGTTGAAGACTCACAACCAAACTTCGGTGTTGGTTCAAGAATTTATGTTGATAACTCTGGTACTGGGGGATCTGGTGCTTCGGGTACAGTGTCGTCAACTTTTGGCAAGAAAGTGCTATCTTTAGAGTCAAAGGACACTAAAGCCACAAAATTAAACACATCCCAATCGTTCTATTCATTCGTTGGAGATATTATCACTCAACCTTCCACTGGTGCTCAAGGAGAATTAATTCGAGATACTATTGAAGAAACCACTTTTGTTCTTCGTGCAGTAACAGGAACCTTTGAAGCAGGAAGTGCAATCGAATCTTCTTCAACTGTATTGAACTTGCTTTTATCTCAAAATAGCACATATACTCAAAATGCTACTTTAGAGCTAGTTTTATTTGAAGATCCTACTAATGTAATAGCAAGTGGTACAGTTTTAAGTGGAACAACAGAACAGAATTCTGTTCGTATTAAAGTTAATAGTGGCAGTTTTTCTGATTATTTAAATTATGCTGATGGAGAAACCATTTTAAAAAGCAGTGATCTCACTAACACTCCTGGTTCCGAAATTGTTGTAATTAACGATTTGAGCTCAAATATTCAAATTAGCAGTGTTGAAGAAAATATTGCTATTCTCGAAACGGACGAGAATCATGATTTTGCTGAAGGTGATACTATTGATATCACTATTGATCCCGATGAGGCTTTAACCGAAACCACATATTATGTTTCTAAAAAGAGATATCAAGAAGTTGACCTTATTCCATCTTTCTTTAACGGCAAGGTAGATGATACTGGTATTGGATCATCTACAATGGTTGGTCTTGGAAGAGACTATGCTGGCGGAGTATATCCAGATGTTGAGTTAATTTTTAGTGATTTTACTAATGTTAGAGATGGTGTTGGTTCTGCTGGAGATGTTGGTAATGCAAAAGCAACTGTAACAGTAAACGATAATAATTTTGATGGTAGTGGTCAAATTGAATCTATTGTGATTACTTCTGGCGGATCTGGATATAATACTGATGACATTTTAACGATCAATCCAGATGCAATTGCAAAGGCAGATCCCACTCAATTTGATACAGACGTTGATGCTACTATGGTTCAATTGAATCAAGACATTATTGATTCATATGAACAATTTTACTTTGTAGTCGATCCTGCTGATTATCAAGCTACTTTGACGTTCCTTGGTGATTCTGGTGATATCTTTTTAGATGATGATGGAATTGAGTACATATACGTTGAAGCAGACGAAGATAATTCAAGATTTAGATACATTCAAACTGTTCCATCAGAACAATTGACAGATCAAGATACACTTAATGGTGGTGCTATAGTTATTACTCAAATTGTATCAGATTACCCCATTGGTACTCCATATCCTCAATTTAGATTCGATGTGAATGGATCAGAAAATCCAGATTATACTTTGCGAGTGGGATCTACATTCACATTCACTCCCATTTTAGGACACCCCGTCTATATTGTTTCTGATTACAGAACCAGTGTTTTGGAGGATGGTGTTGCTCTTGATATGGAAGAATATACTGAAGCAGGTGGAGTTACTAACAACGGATCTACTGACAATACACAAACTATCACTTTTATTCCGCAAGTTGCTGGTACATATTATTATGTTTGTGTTTCTCACCCAGAAGCAGTTGGAACTCTTACTGTATATCCTGCTCCAAGCACAGCAATTCCTTTGGTTTCTGTAAATGCTGTTGGATTGGGCGACCAACGAACAGAAATTGTTTTAGATAGAGTATTTTCGTTGTCTGTTGGAGATACTTTATCTGTAGGTAGTGAAGTTGTAAAAATTACATCTATTGACAGACTCAATAAAAAACTTGGACTGGAGCGTGGCGTAGAAGGCACCAGAGCTGTTAATCATCTTCCGAATGCATCAGTAACATCTTATAAACCAAAATATAGATTTACACCTGGAACTCAAATTTTTGGTACAGATGTAAATGATCCTTATGTGGTTTCTTATGACGAAAAAACACATAAATTGGTTGTAAATTATGGTTACAATGCAGTAAATCCAAGAGAACTCACCACAGTGTCTTCTTTTGCCGATCATAGCACCCCAGAAAAAATTGTTGCTGTATCTAAAGTAGAGGATCCAATTGATAGACTTCAATTCTCTTTGGATAATCTAAACTTCTTGACTAATCCTATTGTTGATATTCAGAAATACTATTTTTATAGATTTGATACCAGTCATCCATCAATGCTTGGTTCATATCTTGATGTTTCTACGAGTGCAAACTTTAATGTATTCACGGAAGAAAAAGAAGTAGGATTGGCAGAACCAGGAAATCCTGGATCTTACGTTAGAATTAGATTAGGGTATGGTGCAAACATTGGTGATGTTAAGAGACAGGAAGTAAACTTTACCACTTACTACTATTTCTTAACCAGTTCCGAAACTGATACTGGAGGATCTTTCTTGAGAGTTAAAGATGATCCTTTGGCTGGAAGAAAAACTGTTGTATACACTACCGATAAAAAACTTGTCTATAATTTATCCGACGTTCCTCAATATGATGGTACAGGAGATATAAGATATACAGGAAGGTCTATTGGGAAAATTGCTTCGGTTGTATTAGATAATTTGGGAAACAACTATGGATCTCTACCAGTAATAGAAGGTGTTGTTCCTGCAGTTGGATATAGAGCTGAAATAGATGCTGTTAGAGATGCTTCATCAAATACAGTAAATGAACTTACGATTACATATGCTGGTAAAGATTATTCAAAACCAAAAGCGGTTGTTTCTGGAGATGGAGAGGGTTTAAAAATTGATCTTACTGTTGACGCTGGAAAAATTACTTCCGCAAAAGTTGTAAATCCAGGATCTGGATATACTTTCACACCAACCGTAGAAATTATAGAAACTGATAACAAACTATTTTTTGATTCGTCAACTATTGGAATTCCTCAAAGTGTTAAATTTATCAACTATGGTACTTTTTACTATGATGACGATTCTATTATTTCTTCGTATGAAACTCCACAAGTATTATTACTAACGCAATTTGACTTAAATGCATTTGGTCAAGGTGAATTTATTGAGCAAAGAGTGAATGGTGTAGTTATTGCTTCTGGTAGAGTTGCTAAAAATGGTTGGACTGTAGGATCTAATGTTTTGAGATTAGTTGATGTCAATGGAGTGTTTAGAGAAGGATATACTATTTTTGGATCATCCAAAGGAAAAACTGCCGTTGTCTCTTCTATTGTTAGAACAACATTTGTTCCGACTCTAAAGACTTTAACAAGAACTCTTGGTAAATATAATTCTGATAGAGGAAAAGTTAGTTCTTCAAATCAAAAAATTACTGACTCGTTCTTCTATCAAGATTATTCATACGTGGTTAAAAGCAGAACTCCTATTAAAGAGTGGAGAAATGCTATTAAAGAGACAACTCATCCAGCTGGATTTAAAATGTTTGGCGAGGTTTATCTTGAGTCGGAAACTGATGTAAGAATGATTGAGAATCAACCAACTTCTCAAAAACTTACATCTTATGTAATTCTTCCTACAACAGCAGTATCTTCATACACAACCAAAAGAAATATCACCACTTCGGTTGTAAAAGTTGAAGATTCTAGAGTTGTTAGAGGTAGAGGATCTGTTGCTGTGGATTCTTTTGATGAATCTTTAACAAGAGTCAGAGATATCAAACTCTCACCAGAATTTAATGGTTCATATGATCCTTCTACTGGATTAAAAATTGGTAACAGAACTTTTACCATCACTGATGCTAAAACTGGGACTGCATTTTCTCCATATAATAATCAAGCATTGATGGTTACCCTTGATGGTGTAGCTCAACACCCAGGATATTCATATAAAATTAATGGTAATCAAATTACTTTCTACGAAGCACCATTAGGAAAGAGACAAGAGAATGTTGATGGCGAAATTGTTGATGTTCCTGCACAAAAATATTACATTAGATCGTTTGAGTTTAGGGATGCATCTGACAACAATAGATATCTCAAAAAATTAAAAGATATTTCTAAAAACTTTGATGGTAGAACTAGAATCTTTGATTTGTTCTATGAAGATGGATCTATCGTAAAGACAGATCCTAATGAAAATTTATTGATTTACCTTAATGCTGTACTGCAGCAGGATTCTTATGAAATTAGAAGATTCAGTAGCTCAACAAAAACTGATAGAATTGTGTTTTCAAAGGCACCTAAAAATTATGATGATTTGTATGAAGGTGGTGTAGCAAAACAATTAGACAATTATGAATATTTCTTTGGATATAGTGTAGGATCGTATGAGAGACTTTCAATTAATGAGAAGTTAATTCCATTCAATACTAAATCAAATCAATATCAAATTCTCGATAAAGATCGTAGAGTCAAAAACTTTGATACACCTTTGTATGCATATGTTTTTGTTGATGGAGTTTTACAGAAAGGAGATGGAATTTCTTATAGAGTAAATGGTCCATCAATTACTTTCAGAAATCCTTTAAATTATGCAAAACAATCTGATGGGGAATACACTACGGCAAAAGTTGACATTCTCTATTTTTATGGCAAAGATTATGCTCCAACTTTAACTGCATTTGATTTTGAAGATGATACTTTCTTCAATAGACCAGAAATTACTTTTACTGGAAATAGAGATTCTTTTGATTCTTGGTATAAGCAAAATACCACAAATAAAACTATTGTATATCAAATTGTCAATGGTACACAAAGGGTTTGGGGCGAAGTTGTTGACATTGGACTATCCACTGGCGATGATTGGATCTTATACTTAAGATCTCAAAATTTAGATATTGTTGATGGTGAAGATGTTTACTTCTCAAGAAGATCTCCTTCTGGAACTCAAGATACTATTAGTTTGTCTTTTACTAATTTTACATACACATATCCAACATCATCTGTTACTGGCGAGAGAATTATTAACAGAGTAGAATCTAATTATGTTCCTTTCCAGTTTAGCAATCTTACTGATAATTATGAGTATAGCGGATTTGTTATTAGAGAACATCCCAACTTAAGAGTTGGTGACATGATTCAGATCGATGGCGAAAGTGAAATGCGTCAAGTTTATAGCATTCCTTTGTACGCCAATCCAAAAGAATATCGCGACGGACAACAAGTTTCTAACTCATATTATAGTAAATTATCTGTCGGATCTTACCAAAAGGATACTTTTGGTGAAGGACTGGCTGTCACTGCAAACACAGAAAATGGTGTTGTTACCAGTTTAAATTGGAACAAGAGAGATCTGCAAAGATATTTTGATTATGGTATCCTACTGAATCCCACAGCATATCAGTATTACACACCACCAACTCTCAACTTTATCCCTGTAGAAAATTCTGGGGGAGGAGCAAAAGCAGAAGTAGTGGTTTATGGAGGTCAGGTTATTGACCTTGTATTAGTTGATGGTGGATCTGGTTACACCAAACCACCAAGAGTAGTTGTTGGTAGAGGATACAATATTCTACGTAACAATAATTACGCCGAATCTTCTCTTAAAATAAAGAGAACTGCAGATACTGGAGTAGTTGGTGGCGTTAAGATGGTATCGATTGTTTCTGATATCCCACTATGGTATCGTGAGCTGATTGAACACACCACTACAATGATTTCTCCAAATCCACTGGACTTCAAAGAAATTTTGGTATGTATTGTAACTCCTGATCCTATATCGGCAGAAATGTCAGGTACTACATATCATGAGCGCAAGACAACGGTACAACTTGAAGCGGAAAACAACAATATTACACATAATGAAACCCTGATCGAGAGAGATAATCAAATTATCAACAATCTCACATATAGCTCATATGAACATCCTATTACAAAATACTACCAAACAGGAGCATTAGATTTATACAACACACCATTGGGCGATACTGATTACCTTTATAGTCACTACCTACCAGGAACATCTGTTAGGGACTTTATTGGATCATTGTATACTGATGTTGGATATTCTAATGTTTCTGGTATTACAATTGAACAGTTGGGATATTACTTTAATGATGAGTTCGAAACAATTACAGAATGGATAAATGAATATCAAATTACAGATTCTAACATCACTACTGGAGGACGAGTATTGAATTTCGGACTTCCATCAATGCAAGAATTGGCATCTTACTTGGACGCCGATTTCTTGATTGGAGATACTGTTTTGTATATTCCAGACACTACTAATTTCCCATCATCTGGTAAATTACTTGTAGGGAAAGAAATCATTTCATATACAAGTAAACTTTCCGATCGTTTTATTGGCATTACTAGAGGAAATAATGGAACAACAGAAGTTGACCATTCCGCTGGTGATATTTTGAGAACTATCGGTATTGCCACTACTGCTTAAAAAGGCAGTATAAATATAAATAACACAGAAATAAACCCGTATCCTTTTTTCTCAATGGCTGCTATCATCTCGGAAAAGTTTAGAATTTTTAATGCGAAGCAGTTCCTAGAATCTCTGTCAGAGGGTTCTAGCGATACTGGCAGTGACAGAAGTAGAATGTACTTCTTTGTGGGGAGACCACAATCATGGGACTCCTTTTTAGAAATTTCATCTGTAGACGGAGCTGACAGTTTTGCTGTTGGTGACGGCGTATATGTTGGCGCTTCTTGGGCGGCAGCAACATTCAAGGCAACAGTAACCAAAGTTTTAGAGAATTCTTTACTTCTCTCAAGCGTTGGTCCTTTGGTTACCGATTCTCCTGCACTTGGGTCTACGTTGACGGGTTATAATCAGACTACAAATGCAGATAAATTGGTAACAGCCACTACAGGTGTATATCGATTCTCAACAGAAAACATTCCTCCTGTACCTCTGGACAACCAAACCGAGAAATTTAGTGTCTATGATGACATTATTGCAGCAAAGAGAATTACAAGTTCTTATGCAAGACACGTTGTAAGACGTTACAACTGGGATCTAATTAACAATCCCAAGTTTGACATGTATAAGTCCGACTACTTTGCTACTCCTGCAGGTGGTGGTCAAATTGGTAAGTCAACTGCTACGGGCGCTACTTCTCTTGCCAATGCAAAATTCTACATCATGAACCAGCAGTATGAGGTGTTCAAGTGCCTCTACAATGGTGAAGATGAAGCAAATCCATCTGGTGTAAATATTGCTCACGAACCAAAAACTAATCCTCAACCTGGATTGGGTTCGTATTCTGGTGGAATTTTCACCGCTCCTGATAATTCATATATCTGGAAGTACATGTACACCATCCCAACCGATGATGTGCTGGCTTTCCTCTCCACAGATTTCATGCCTATCAATGCTGCTGGAGAAACAACAAGAACTAACACCGAAGCGGCTGCCGTAGATGGCGCTGTACACGTCTCTCTTGTACCAAATAAAGGAACCCTCGCAGCACCTGTCGCAGGCACCTTCTATGCCCCTGTAGTGGGTGATGGTACGGGTGCTGTTGCCCAGATTACTATTGCTGGTGGAGAGGTTACTGCCGTATCTATGACTCAAGTTGGTGCTGGTTATACATATGGATCTATTCCGTTCGTAACTGGTGTTCCTCTTGGAACAAATGGTAGCACCGAAGCAATTGGTCTTTTCTCCGATGCTAATCTTACTGTTTCCGAAACTGTAACCGCTACAGACACCCCTGCGGTCGAACCTGTTATGTCACCCCAAGGTGGACATGGTTCTGATTTTGAGATGGAACTAAACTCCAAGAGAGTTATGACAAATATCCGCCTCACCTTTATCGAAAACGCTGGTGACTTCCCTGTGGATAACGACTTCCGTCGTATTGGAATTATCAAGGACCCATATGAATTTGGAAGCACTACGTTTGCTACATCAGATACTCTTAACGGTTTGAGAGCAATTAAAATTGATGGCGCTACTGGAGACTACATTCCTGATGAAATGATTAGTCAAACCGTTACTGGCGGAACAGCATATGGTCAAGTAGTTTCATGGACTCTTGATGCTGGATCTCCTGTTCCAACACCAAGCACCCCTGGAAGTGGTGTTCTGAAATATATTCAGACTCCATATCTCCATAAAGATACTGGGGTTGTTAGATTGTTTGTCAGCGATGCTGCTAACGCTATTGTTGGCGATCAGTCTGGTTCTTCTGGCAATGTGGAAACTGGTTTAGCAGATGGAACCGAATTGATTGGTTCTATTTTTGTTGATGGTTTGGCAAATCCAGAAATCGAAAATAACTCTGGAGATCTTATATACATAGAGAACAGAAGACTAATTACAAGAGCTGCTGACCAAATTGAGGATATTAAATTAGTCATCGAGTTCTGATTTATTAATTAACTTCAAAAACCAGACGGTAGTATATTACAATGCCACAGAAGACTAATCTTAACGCTATCCCATATTTTGACGACTACGATTCCAGAAAAGACTTCTATAAGGTACTATTCAGACCTTCTTACCCCATCCAGGGTAGGGAGCTGAATAGTATTCAGTCTATTCTACAGAATCAGATTGAAAACTATGGTAAGCATCAATTTAAGCAAGGGGACTTGGTTGTTCCTGGAGAAGTTGGTCTTAACACCAAGTTAGATTTTGTAAAGCTATCGTCTGTTTCCGAAGTTGCTGTTAATATTGATGGCGAAATCGTTTATCAAAAATACGACATTTCTGGTGTTGTAGGTCAGAAAGTTTCTGGTTTATCTTCTGGCGTAGTTGCTCTTGTTCTTGCTGTAGAAAAAGCAGGAACAAATAATGCAGACACCTTGTACGTTAAATATCTAACAGCTGGTGATAGTGGAGATGAAGAAACTTTCCGCCAAGGAGAGACTCTGGAGATTGTCGATGGCGTTAATAGTCCTCTTCTCGTTGTCGGCACTGACGGGTCTGTTCTACCTACGAGTATTTCTGTAATTAATCCTGACACTGGGGTATCTTCTTTTGAAGAAAGCCCTGCAATGGGATATGGATCTGCCGTGAAGGTAGAAGAAGGAATTTATTTTGTTAATGGATTTTTTGTACGCAATGATGCTGGTCTGATTCTTGTTTCTGGATATAGTCAGACTCCATCCACAAAAGTTGGATTTAATGTATCAGAGTCTATTGTAACTCCAGAGCAAGATAGTAGTCTTTATGATAATGCTATTGGATCTTCAAACTTTGCTTCTCCTGGAGCACATCGATTGCAGATCAAGTTGTCTTTGGTCAAATACGATTATACAGAGACTCCTGATAAAAACTTTATTCAACTCCTTTCTATTAAAGATGGTGTAGTTGAGCGTCAGGTACAGACTGCCGACTATAGCTTATTAGAAGAGACTTTAGCAAGAAGAACCTACGACGAATCTGGTGACTATGTTGTAGATAATTTTGATTCTGAAGTTAGAGAATATTATCAAAGAGAAGGAAATTTAGGTGTATATCCACTTGGATCTGATGGAACTGTTAATGGACTAGATCCAACCGAGGCAAGAGATAAATTAGCGTTTTCTATTGGTCCTGGAAAAGCATATGTCCGTGGATATGAAATCGTAAACAAAGAGACGAAATATATTGCGTTTGACAAAGCAAGAGAAACTCTATTAAGAGACAACATCACCATCAAAACAAAAGGTCTCACATCTTTTAATATTACTAACGTATACAACACGTTACCTTTAAATGCTGAAGGTGCAGATTTAACTGCATATCCAACAATTTTCCTCAACGCTGTTCATAATGATGGAACTATCGCTTCCAATGATTTAGAAGACTCTACAAATTACTTACAGACAGTAAGTAGAAGAGGACAGTTTTTTGATAAAGACACCGCGATCAAAACAATTTATCTTACTGGTTCTATTGATTTTGGTCTTATTGATGAATCCAGCATCGAGGCAAATACTCCTTCGGACAGAGCAGACTTAAAGAACATTTATTTCGTAAACACAAGAACTTCTAGTGGAGCTGTATCAACTGTTGAGAAAGTAGATACTATTTCTTTTGCTAAAGTTACAAGACCCGAAATAGGAGATACAAATGCACAATTCTTGCAGTTGACTGTTGCAGGAAGAAAAGATTACTTGGATAATCTTTTTATTGAATATGATGATAACGTTAGTATCAGAAGAAGACTTTTATACAATTCAGAATCTGATGCTCAACAAGAAATTAATGAGATTGGATTTATCAGTGACTACGATCAATCTATCACACCATTAATTGGTGTAGCAAAACCTAAAGATTTTTCATTATTAAAACGACCCTTTGGATTTAATCAAGATAAGGATATTGTAATTTCAAAAGGCAGACTTGCTTCTGGTGAAGAAACTTATAATGGTCTTTTCAACTTATCATATTTTAATCCAATCTTCTTTACAAGGTTGTTAGTTGACTCCACTATTTCTAATGACTTTGCTCCTGGTAAGTATATTACTGGATCTCAAAGTGGAGCATATGGTGTCATTGAAGGAAATAGTAATGGATTCCTCTCTTCTGGCAGAAGTCTTTATGTAAAAACTCTATATGGAAACTTCTTACCTGGAGAAACTATTACCAGTGAAGAAGGCGGCATTTTAAGAATTGCCAGAGAAAATACTATTTCTCACTTCGTTGTATCAAGACAAGGTACTGGATATCAAACCACCAGCAAAATTTCTCTAAATGGTGTTCAGTTTGAACCTACTGATATTGCTGTGGGGGTAAATGGCGGAACTTTGTATAAGGTAGAAATTCAGAACAGAGATGCAATATCTACTGAATATACTACACCTCCATCTGTAACATTCTCTGGCACTAGCACTATCAATGCAACTGTATTGCCAGTATTGTTCAAAAATACCGTTCTTACATTCTCTGCTCAAAATGTTAAGTCCTTGCATTCTACATACGGCAATGGAAATATTTTCACATCAGATGTAGAAACTGTTGACAGTGCTTATGCCGAAATTAAATCAGTAACAGATTTTACTTTTGGTGGTACAAAGGGATACAAATATCTGGAATGTACTGGATTTAGTGCAGATGCTTCTCGCTATTTGGTTCAAGGAGATATAGTACAGTTTAATGATGATGTGGGAACTATTCACAAATTTGTAGTTGATTATGCCACATCCGCAGAAGGAACTACAAAATCAAGAATTTATTTGAATGGTTCTCTGCCAGAAAACATTACAGCTTCTTCAGTTGTTAGATTGCGTCCTCGGGTTGAAAACGGGGCATCATCTTCCTTGGTATTTCCAACTGGCAGTAAAGAAGTTAGTAGTTTAATCAGGACTACAGAAGACACAAAAATTAAGTATTACACAAGAAGAGACTTTGTTGCTACTGGAACTAGCAGTGGTGGTAATGTCACTTTTGCTGCTCAATTAGATTTCGGTACGCAAAGATTCGTTGAGTTTAATGAGAAAGATTTTATCATTAGTATTTTAGATAAAGGTGATTCTGATAAGGTAGAAACTGGAGATGTCATTTATATACAAGATGATTTTGTCACTATTTTAAATACGACTGACGAAACTTCTGGTCTTTCTTCTGGTAGTATTACATTGACTTTCCCAAGCAATTACTTTGGAAGTAATGTAACTAATTTCCCCAAACTGAAGTTGACTGCTACTATTGAGATCTCCAAGGGTAGACCAAAATTAAAAACAGCTGTTAGAGATAGAAGAATTATTATTAGAGCTGCTGGTGATAGAGTTATTCCTTTAAGAGGTATCAACTACGATGACGAAAGCACCGAATCATTTAGCTATTCCGATGCTTTTGCAATTAAATATATCTACGAGGGATCTGCTTCTTCTCCCCCAACTGTAGATGTAAATGGTAATTTGGTTGTAGGAACGGATATTACCGACAGATTTACTTTTGATAATGGACAAAGAGAAACTTTCTATGATGTTTCAAGAATTGTATTAAAACCAGGATTCTCCCCACCAACAGGTCAGATTGTTGTTGCTTTTGATTACTTCCAACATTCTCAAGGAGACTTCTGTACTGTAGATTCTTACATTCATGAGGCAGGCGTAGTTGCTGATGAAATTCCATCATTCAACAGCACCGTTTATGGTATCGTAAATCTCAAGAACGTTATTGATTTTAGACCAAAAGTAGATAGCAAGGCTATCATTACTGGTTTCCAAGATACTTCTTTACTTTCACAAGCAGATTATATTAGTTTTACTGGTGATGGTGGAGCGGTATCAAGCACGCCTTCTTCTAGTAGAAGATTACCTTACACTATGTCATTTAGTGAATCCCAGTATCTTGACAGAATTGATGGTGTGTTTCTTAATAAGAAGGGTGAGTTTGTAATTAAATCTGGAAACTCTTCTTTAAATCCAACAAAACCAGAAATTATTGAGGATGGTATTCCTCTATACTACATGTATATCCCTGCTTTCACAAAGTCAAGCAAGGACGTAAGGACTATTCCTGTCGATAATCGTAGATATACGATGAAAGACATTGGCAAATTGGAGAAGCGTATTGAACGTTTGGAATACTACACCACATTAAGTATTCTTGAACAGCAAGCTCTCAACATGCAAGTCAAGGACGTTCTTGGAATTGACAAAACGAAGAGCGGTTTTGTTGTAGATAATTTTGAAACTCATCAAGTCGGAAACGTTAAGTCTTTGGATTATAAGTGTTCCGTTGATCCCCAGCAATCAGTTCTTCGCCCACAATCAAAAGAAGATAGTTTTAATTTAATTGAAGTGAATACAAGGGATGATCAAAGAACTATTTCTGGTTACAAGAACTCGAAGGATGTAATTACTCTCCCCTATGAGAGTGTTGCCTACGCAAACAATTCTTTTGCAACAAAGACTATCAATCCCAATCCTTTTGTTATTATTCAATATGTTGGCGATGCATCTTTGATTCCTAATATTGATCAGTGGTATAACACTACTGTAGCTCCTTTGGTAACAGAGAACAACACAAATCTGTTCTCAATTTTCTTGGGCAAGAGCGACGTAAGAGCAGCGTTTGCAAGCATCTACAATTCTTTTGTAATCAACTGGGTAGGAATTAATAAATCTTTCTACAATATTAATAGTTTTGGAGATAGCAATAGTAATGTTTCCGATTCTAGCGTAAGTTCTGCGAGTATTTCTAGTTCTTCTAATGTAAGCCCACAAAACAATGAGATTGCAAAGGGTGTTGGATATAAGACTATAAATGGAACCAACGTTGCAAATGCGTTGAGATTCTTCGCAAGATCAATTCCTGTTAAGTTTACTCTCAAGAGATTGAAGCCAAAGACTCAATTGTTTGTCTTCATGGATCAAAGAGATGTTAATCGTTGGGTCAATCCAGACTCCAGATTTACTGGTGTTGCTGGCAACTCCCTAACCACATTTAACACTCCTCTTACTACAGATGAGTATGGCAACGCAAGTGGTATTATTCTAATTCCAGCAGGTCATGCTCCTAGAATGAACACTTCTTGGACTGGAGATATCAATACGTTACAATATGATGAAACGTCAGAGGAACTATATTTCTCTACAGGAATTAAGAATATCAGATTCACTTCAAGCTCTTCTGATTCTGATAGAAATAATGTTGATACCTACGCAGAAGTTAAATTCTATGCTACTGGTATTTTACCTCAAAATCCAGCATCTATCATTTCTACAGCACCAGCAATTTTCAAAGCAAATGAGGGTGTACAGTTAATTGATAGCAATACAGAAAATACCGCAAGACCAAATCCCCTTGCACAAACTTTCAAGGTGGAAAATTTTGAAGGAGGTATGTTTGCTACTGGCGTAGATCTGTTCTTTGCCAAGAAGAGTTCTACTATTCCTTTGAGAGTATATTTGACAAATATTGAGAGTCAAAAACCAAGTAAGTATATTATTCCAGGAACACAAATTACTTTATATCCCGATACTTTCTTGAGAGTATATTCTTCTGGGAATATTACCATTAAGCAAGGTGAATACGTGACTGGTCAAAGATCTTTAGCATCTGGACCGATTAGTAAAGTTCTGGATAAAAACAATTTTGAAGTAGTTCCTTCTAGTAATGGTGAGATTTCTATCACTAATGAGCAAGTGTACACGTTTATCTTGAGTAACCATAATGGTTCTTCTTTTACTGCAAATGAAGATCTTTCACTTACTTCAGTAACTCAATTCAACAATTCAAACAATGCTACCGTAGGACTTAAAATTGCTAAAGATTCTGGTAGGGTCACTTCTTTGGATGTAACTAATTTGGGATCTGGATATGAAGGTGCAACTATCACTATTGAAAGTCCCCAACTCCCTGGTGGAAGTAATGCCACTGGATCTGCGAAGGTATATAATGGTCAACTTTATTTTGCACAAGTGGCTCTTGGTGGTAGAGGATATACAGAGGCACCTTCAGTAGTAATTAGAGGTTCTGGTAATGGCGCTACTGGTGCTGTTATTCAATCTAAAATTACTATCGATGAACCCGCTGTAAGAATGGGTATTGCTTCTGATGATGGTTCTTCGGTAGATTCCACAACTCCCACCAGATTCAATTTCGATTATCCAGTATATTTACAAGATAATACAGAATATGCATTGAACATCGAATGTGATGATACCGAATACGAAATTTGGTCTTCACGATTAGGTGAGACAGATATTTCTTCTGGATTGGTTGTAAATGCCCAACCTCTCTTGGGTTCAGTATTTAAATCTCAAAATACAAATGCTTGGACGGAAGATTTATTCGAAGACATTAAATTTACTCTTTATAGAGCAAAGTTTGATATTTCAAGAACAGCAGAATTGCTAATCAAAAATAATGATCTTGGATATGAAAAACTTGACTCCAATGCTTTTGAAACATATGCATTAGCAAATAGCACTGCTACTTCCAGTCTGTTTAAGAATAATAGTTCTATCGTCAAAGTTTATCACAGAGATCATGGTTTTGAAGGAAAAGGAAAATCAAAAGTATTTTTCCGTGGTGTAGAAGACTTTGCTGGATATGATGAGATCGATATTGAGTCATCTCTGTTTACAGTCGCTAATTCTGGTATTGATTCTTATACTATTGTGGGACCAAGTAGAGCATCTGCAACAGGATTTGGAGGTGGCGATACTATTCTCGCTACTTATAATAGAAAATATGAAAAGCTCTATGCTCAAATTCCATATCTTCAAGTTTCAAACACGAAGATTAACAGCTTCGTCCAAACCACAAATGTAGTCCCTGTTGATTCTAACACGACTAACTATAAGTCATATGATGTTTCTGAAATGGAAACTACTTTCCTCAACGAAGAGCATTATTTCTTGAATCAAAAAATTATTTCTTCAAGAATTAATGAAGTTATCAACGGTACTAATAACTCTTTATTATATAAGATCAATCTATCTTCAGAGTCTTCTCACTTGTCCCCATTGATTGATTTGAGAACGGCTTCAGTAAAAACTATTTCTAACAGAGTAGAGAATAGCACAGGATCTGAAGATAGATTTGGCAAGAGATATCAGAGTATTCAGTTCTATCCTGTTTACAAATTTACCATCACAGGAAATAACGAAGGTCTGGGTGGAAATGATATTCTTGCAACCATCGATCAAAATGTCACTGGTTTGACTTCTGGTGCTCAATCCGAAGTTCTTCGCGTAATCAACAATGACGTTTATGTAAAAATTAAAAATTCCTTACAGTTTACTGTTGGTGAAGAACTATACTTCAGCACTCAATCTGATGTGGGTGGTGATTATGAGAATCTAACTATTGTCGTTTCTGATGATGGAATCTACGATCAAATTCCAACGTTTGTTGTCGGTGCAACAGTAACTGCTTTTAATCCTTCGGTAAGAAGTGAGAAGTATGATAATAAGATCAGTGGAAAGGTTATCATCTGGGATTCAAAATCCAGAATGTTGACATTAGAAAATGATAAGCAACCAATTAATAATGATTTCACCAGTGCCATTACTTTGGGTAGTGACTATGCAAGAGAAAGTCAAACATCTGATCAGATTGCTGACATTTTCCGAGTAGGAGAATTGGTTGATTTTGATGGATCATCGTTCGAGACCAGTAAATTCTATGAAATCAAATCTATGGAGTTTACTCAAGGTGTTGATTATGTACCAGAAAACGGTTCCTTGAATACTTCTGGGGTTGCAAAATATGTTACTAAAGAGATCTTTATCAACAATCCAGCAAGTTCTATTAATGTCTATTTGACATTGAACATTAGAGATGTCGATAACATCAAAGTGTTCTATAAGATTAAACCAGCAGCATCACAGCAAAACTTTGATGATGTTAATTGGGAATACTTTAATGGAACAGGATCTCCAGATCAGGAGGATGAAATTGCAACTGCAGAGAACAGTATCTCTGGTCAGTTTGAGAAGCAGTCTTCTTATCAAGAGTTAAGATACACGGCAGAAGAACTTACCGAGTTCTCTTCATTTGCCATCAAGATTGTAATGAAGACCGATGATCCAGCATATGTACCCAAGATTCAAGATCTACGAGCAGTAGCTTCATTCTGATATGCAAAGATACGTCAAGGTCGAAGGACAAGAAGGATTTGTAAGAGACATGACTACAGGGGCAATTATCAACACTGCCCCCAAGTCTTCTCGCAAATCCTTTTCTAATGAGTTCCGAAATGTAGTCAGTGAAATAAATACTTTGAAGGAAGAAATGTCCGAAATTAAATCCCTACTCAAGCAGTTAATCAAATGACATTACGCAACGTACCAAATAGCTATACGCTGGAACAGCAGCGTCAAGAGATTAACTTGATGGCAGTGGATCTAGATAATGCAGTGGATGGCATTCAAACATTTACTGGGGAAAAAACATTCTCTAACAATACAATATTTTCAAGTGATGTAACTTTTGAAACACAGGCTTTCTGGGGAGACGGAGATCAGGCAGTCTTTGGTGCAGACAGTGATATGTTGCTATATCATACAGGACTTGTTGGATTGTTAGAGAATACTACTGGAGATTTTTATTTAAGGTCTGGTGTAGGAACTGCAATTCATATCGAACCTGCTGCTGGTGCGGACAGTATTATTGCAAATGCTGGTGGTTCTGTAGAACTCTATTACAATGCTTCCAAAACATTTGAAACTAGTTCTACAGGTGTAACAGTTACAGGAGATCTTGATTTAAATGGAGATTTAGACGTACAAGATTTTGTAACTTTATGTTCAACTTCTGGAAATGTTGTTCTTGGTAGTTTGGCGAACCCTAATGCCAACATAAGTATTTACGCTGGTACATCTCCTGGAACTACAAATTATTTTCAGTTACGTGCAAGTGGTAATGAAGCTTATATCACCAATACTGGCGGATCTGGTAGTGGCGGTGGTATGAACATTTCTGCTCGCACTACTCTCGGATTATATTCTGGTGGTACTGGAGGACAGTATATTACTTTCGTTAGTGATTCGAACGGTGCTGCAAATCTATATTACCAATCTTTAAAGAAACTAGAAACCACTACCTCTGGTGTATCTATCTCTGGCACAATATCTGCTACAGAGTTTTCTG
>Ga0255768_10001877_pt1 | contig 21341 bp, 21 predicted proteins | sample 071ome_33_FD_179983 | JGI IMG/M metagenome (GOLD analysis project Ga0255768, IMG submission 179983) | Coastal salt marsh microbial communities from the Groves Creek Marsh, Skidaway Island, Georgia - 071412AT metaG (version 2) | ecosystem: Environmental > Aquatic > Marine > Intertidal zone >...
CTCTGTTTGGAACCAAAGCCGGGGTTTTCAAAAATAACGGAGAAGACTATGACATCAATGTGCGACTCGAAAAAGAAATGCGCAATGACCACAATGCGCTGTTTAATCAAAACATAGTGTTTAGAGATCCTGCCAACGGTCAGATTAAAGAAATTCCAGTAGCGGCACTAGTAAGTGAAGAAAACACCACTTCCTATAGTGCCATTAAACACCGAAACCTTACCCGAGTAGTAACTCTCTATTCCTCAGTGTTGGCTGGCTATAACGCCAATGCGGTGGTAGATCAAGTTAAACTCTCTTTAACCAATTTTGAGATTCCATCTTCAGTTAGATTCCAGTTTTCAGGTGAAATTGAAGAGCAAGAAAAAAACATGGCCTTCCTCTCAAATGCGTTGGCCGCAGCTTTGGGTTTAATTTTGTTGTTATTGGTGTTCCAATTCAATTCCATTTCGAAACCTTTAATCATTTTGCTTTCCATTTTCTTAAGCTTTACAGGGGTCTTTTTAGGCTTAATTTTATTCCAAATGCCGTTTGTGATCTTAATGACCATGATGGGTATAATTTCACTGGCTGGAATTGTGGTGAACAATGGGGTGGTACTGTTAGACTACACCCAACTACTGATTGACAGACAATTAGAGAAAAACGACATGACCTCCAACCAACTGCTTCCAAAAGATGAAGTTACCCTTGCCATAGTAGAAGGAGGCGCTGCACGTTTACGCCCCGTTATTCTCACGGCCATTACCACCGTCTTGGGGCTCATTCCTTTGGCTGTAGGGCTCAACATAGACTTTTTTACCTTGGTTAATCAATGGGATCCCAATATTTATGTGGGTGGAGAAAACGTGATTTTTTGGGGACCCTTGGCCTGGACTGTTATTTTTGGACTCACCTTTGCCACCTTTTTAACTTTGGTGATCGTGCCGGCCACTTTTTCTATTGTCTATTCCATTAAAATTCAATTAAAGAAGCTGTGGTAATCCAAAGTTCATCTCGATAACAGTGCCAGACTATTTTTATATTTTTGCCTGAAGGAAAACAACTATGCTACGAACCCACAATTGCAACACCCTAAATGAGGGACATATCAACCAAAACGTGACCCTCTGTGGATGGGTGCAACGCATTCGAAACAAAGGTTTTATTGTATGGGTAGACCTCCGAGACCGATATGGGCTCACACAATTGGTTTTTGATGCCGAACGAACCGACAAAAGTGTCTTTGAAAAAGCGCAACAACTCGGAAGAGAATATGTTATTCAAGCAACGGGAGAAGTCATTGCCAGAGAATCTAAAAATGAGGCCATGGCTACTGGAGCCATAGAAGTTTTGGTTTCCCAACTCACCGTGCTAAACCAAGCAGAGGTTCCCCCCTTTACCATTGAAAATGAAACCGATGGGGGCGAAGAATTGCGCATGCAATATCGCTATTTAGACATTCGAAGAACCCCTGTTAAGGAAAACCTCATCTTTCGCTCACAAGTTGCAATGGCAGTGCGAAACTATCTCTCTCAAGAGGGCTTTGTAGAGGTAGAAACGCCCTATTTAATTAAATCAACTCCTGAGGGTGCACGCGATTTTGTGGTGCCTTCTAGAATGCATCCCGGACAATTTTATGCCCTACCCCAATCGCCCCAAACGTTTAAACAACTTTTGATGGTAGGCGGCATGGATCGCTATTTTCAAATTGTAAAATGTTTTCGCGATGAAGACCTACGTGCCGACCGACAGCCTGAATTTACGCAAATAGACTGCGAAATGGCCTTTGTGGAACAAGAAGACATTCTCCAACAATTTGAAGGCTTAACCCGGCACTTGCTACACCAAATAAAAGGCGTGGAAGTAGCTGCATTTCCAAGAATGAGTTATGATGAAGCCATGCGCACCTATGGCAATGACAAGCCCGATATTCGCTTTGGCATGACCTTTTGTGAACTTAACGAGCTGGCACAAGGCAAAGGCTTTGGGGTGTTTGACCAGCAAGAATTAGTAGTGGGTATTGCTGTGCCTGGAGCCGCTTCTTACAGTCGAAAAGAAATTGACAGCTTGATTGATTGGGTAAAAAGACCTCAAATTGGCGCCCAAGGCTTGGTATGGGTAAAATGCAATGAAGATGGCTCTTATAAATCATCGGTAGATAAATTTTTTAGTGCAACAGACCTGCAAGCTTGGGCAAACAAAGCCAAAGCGAAGGCAGGTGATTTGCTGCTCATATTATCTGGCAACACCCACAACACCCGCTCTCAATTGAGTGCGCTCAGAATGGAATTAGGCGAACGCTTAGGCTTGCGAAAGCCTAACGAATTTGCTCCACTGTGGATCACCGATTTTCCCCTCCTGGAATGGGATGAAGAAAGCCAACGCTTTCACGCCATGCACCACCCCTTTACAGCCCCCAAACCTGAAGATATTGCCCTACTGGCTCAACAGCCCGAAAAAGTGAAGGCCAATGCTTATGACCTAGTGCTAAACGGCAATGAAATTGGCGGGGGTTCTATCCGAATTCACGACCGCCAACTGCAAGAAAAAATGTTCGACCTCTTAGGCTTTTCCCAAGCCGAAGCACAAAGCCAGTTTGGCTTTTTGATGGAAGCTTTTCAATATGGCGCTCCACCACACGGTGGGATTGCCTTTGGGCTAGACCGCTTGGTGGCCATACTTGGAGGCCAAGAAAGCATACGAGATTTTATTGCGTTTCCCAAAAATAATAGTGGCCGTGATGTGATGATTGACGCCCCCGCCCCCCTTGACACAGCTCAATTGGACGAACTGGCCCTCAAAACCACACCGCCCAAATCTCACTCATGAAACAATTGCTGCGCTTTTTGTTCACTTGCATTTTGCTGAGTTTGGCCTATGGCAGCTACCACAAAAACTATATTGATCAAACACTTGGCGATAAAATTGTAGGATTTACCGTACTGCTGGCCGCCTTGGTTTTTCTACCCCTTTTTCTCTATCACCGTTGGAAAGGCAAACGCCTAAAAGACTATACCCTCAGTGAAGAAAACCTAAAAAAAATGCAGGGGAAAGAATAGCCTTTTGCTAAAAGCGGTTCCCCTTTATTTTAACGAAACTTTATAGTGCCAATTCTTGTTCGGTAAGTGCACTCTCTCAAGGGGAGCCTTCAATTTTGCTACTCGCTTTTGACCCTCAGAAAATGCTTTTAATAGCCAACCGAAAAACTTTATGTTTTGTTTTAGGCACAAAAAAAAGCTGGGGTTGGGGCGGCATATCAGTGGTTTTGTGTAAAACTAACCCTGTGCAAAAATTGTTCCAAATTCACGTCTAGAAATTGAAGTTTTTCACGAAAACAATTATAAATCAGCACTTTTCAAAAAATAAAAGCCTAAAAAGTTGAGGTTAGCTCAAACATTAGCCTTAACTTGCAACAATTTTTAATTTGTATTATGACGGGAACCGTTAAATTTTTCAATGAATCCAAAGGATTTGGTTTCATTACCAATGATGAAACAGGCGAAGATTGCTTCGTACATGTTTCGGCCCTAGATGGGCTTACCCTCCAAGAAGGAGTGAAAGTAACTTATGTAGAAGAAGAAGGCAAAAAAGGGAAGCAAGCTTCCCAAATCAGCTTATTATAATTTATATTGTTACGTTTACCAAAGCACCCATCGGGTGCTTTTTTTATGCCCTTTTTTTACTAAAAAACTGATCTAAAAGCCCTTTGGCCTCATCGGCCATCAAACCGGTTGAGAAAGTAGTTTTGGGGTGAAGAGCAACTGCTGCTTGAAGAAAGCCTCGCTTGGGGTCTGAGGCCCCAACCACTACTCGTGGTATTTGCGACCAATAGAGTGCGCCGGCACACATCACACAGGGTTCTAGCGTGACATAGAGGGTGCAATCCACCAAATATTTTCCATTTAAAAAATGAGCTGCAGCCGTTATGGCTTGCATCTCTGCATGCGCTGTAACATCGTTGAGGCGCTGGGTGAGGTTGTGCGCCCGAGCAATGATTCGACTTTTATGCACAATAACAGCGCCCACTGGCACTTCATCTGCTGCTAACCCTCTTTGGGCTTCTGCCAAGGCTTGCTGCATAAAAAAAAGGTCTTCTTTTTCCATCTTTCAAAAATAGGGAATCTCAACTTGACATTTTAAAATAGGGGAATATAGAGTACCTTTAGCCCATGTCAAAAAACCTACTACAAAACGTTTCAACCCCTACTGACTTGCGCAAATTAGCTCCGGAAGAGCTTCCCCATTTAGCGGCAGAACTGAGAACCTATATCATTGATACTCTTGCGCAAGGAGAAGGCCATTTAGGTGCCAGTCTAGGCACGGTGGAACTCACCCTTGCCCTGCACTATGTTTTTGATACGCCCACCGACCTTTTGCTGTGGGATGTGGGGCATCAAGCCTATGCCCATAAAATTTTGACCAATCGCCGAGAAGCCTTTCAGCAACTGCGCCAAGCTGAGGGTTTGAGTGGTTTTCCAAAACGAGAGGAAAGTCCTTTTGACGCCTTTGGCACCGGACATGCTGGCACTTCCATATCGGCTGCTTTAGGCATGGCGCTTGCGGGGTCTCTACAACATCAAAACAGGCAGCATATTGCCGTAATTGGGGATGCCTCCCTAGCCAGTGGCATGGCCTTAGAAGCCCTCAATCATCTCGCCACTACCCAAGCCAACGTGTTGGTGGTGCTAAATGATAATTCCATGGGTATTGACCCTAGCGTTGGTGCTCTAAAAGACTATCTCAATCAATTGAAAATGACTTCTGATAGGCCTGATTATTTTCCGTTATTTGGCCTCCCCTACAGTGGCCCCATAGAGGGTCATGATTTGGAACAATTGCTTGCTGCTTTTCAACAAGAAAAGAAAAAAACTGGTCCGCGGCTTATGCATGTTGTCACCACAAAAGGAAAAGGACTCAAAGCAGCTGAGCAAAATCAAATTGCTTTTCACGCTCCGGGAAAATTTGACCCGCTCACCGGAAAATTACAAAAGCAACCCCTAAAAGGGAAGGTAAAATTTCAAACCATTGTGGGAGAGACTTTAGTTGCTTTAGCCGAAAAAAATGATTCCATTGTAGTCATCACCCCTGCCATGCCTACAGGCAGTGGACTCATTCCATTTATGAAAAAATATCCGGAGCGTTGCATTGATGTAGGCATTGCCGAACAACACGCCGTGACCCTAGCAGCAGGATTAGCAACACAAGGATTGTTGCCCATTTGCGTGCTTTATTCTACTTTTTTACAACGCGCCTATGATCAAGTCATTCACGATGTGGCCCTGCAAAAACTACCGGTTCTTTTTTGTGTGGACCGAGCCGGTTTGGTGGGTCACGATGGGGCCACGCATCACGGGGTGTTTGACATTGCCTTTTTGCGATGCATTCCCCATTTAACCGTGTTGGCTCCCCGAAACTTGGAGACCCTTAGAAACATGCTCTACACCCTCAGTTTAGCTATTAAGGGGCCGGTGGCTATTCGCTATCCAAGAGACACCGCACCCACTCTTGCCCCTGCAACGCCTTTTCAAAAAATAGACTTTCAAAAAATGGAGTGCCTAAAGCAGCAAGGAACCATTGCCCTCATTAGTGTAGGCACGCTAGCCAATAGGGTGGCCCAAGCCCTTGACCAAACAGAGGCTCCTGAGGCCTTTGCGCACTATGACCTAAAATGCATCAAACCCCTAGATACCGAAACGCTTACCACCATTTTTGAAACCCATATTGCAGTAGTGGTTATTGAAGAAGGGGTGGTGCAAGGAGGTGCAGGAAGTGCTGTATTGGAAAGTATGCATGCCCTAAATTTTACTAAACCTTTTTATCAAGTAGGTATTCCAGATGCCTTTATCAGTCATGGAAGCCCTGCTCTTTTGCATCAAAAAGTAGGTTTAGACCCCAAAGGGTTAACAAAAAGATTGAACTCCATTTGGCAAAAGCACAGGAATTAATTTCGAATTTTTATTTTTACCAAAACCACCTTGTATGGCTGCTCAAAAACGGCTCTTTTTATTGGATGCTTATGCCTTAATTTTTAGAGGCTATTACGCTTTTATCAAAAACCCCAGAATCAATTCTCAGGGCATGGACACCTCGGCCATTATGGGTTTTATGAACTCCCTTTTGGATGTCATTAACCGTGAACACCCAGATCATTTGGCAGTGTGTTTTGACAAAGGAGGCTCAGTGGCACGCACCGAACAATTTGCCGACTACAAAGCCAATCGAGACGAAACCCCCGAAGCCATTCAACTGGCAGTGCCCTACATTCATGATATTTTAAAGGCCATGAATATTCCCGTAATCGAAAAAGAAGGATTCGAAGCGGATGATATTATTGGCACGCTAGCTAAACAGGCCGAAAAAGAAGACTATCAAGTCTTTATGATGACCCCCGACAAAGATTTTGCCCAGTTGGTTTCTGAAAATATTTTTATGTATCGACCGGCTAGAATGGGGAATGGAATTGAAATTTGGGGTGTACCCGAAGTGTGTGAAAAATTTGAAATTGAAAATCCCCTTCAGGTCATTGACTATTTAGGCATGATGGGAGATGCAGTAGACAATATTCCTGGGCTGCCCGGAGTGGGTGACAAAACGGCTAAAAAATTCCTTAAGCAATTTGGCAGCATGGAAGCCCTATTGGCCAACACCGATCAACTAAAAGGGAAATTAAAAGAAAACGTAGAGACCCACAAAGAACAAGGCCTACTCTCCAAAGAATTGGCTCGTATCTTATTAGATGTTCCCGTGGTTTTTGATGCCGAACATTTTGAATTAAGCGACCCTGATTTTGAAAAGGTCAACGCTTTGTTTGATGTGTTGGAATTTAGACGTATCAAGGAGCGCTTTGCCAAACTTTTTTCCACCGAAAATACGGATACTAAAGCTGCTCCAGAAGCCCCTAAAGAAGCTCCCAAAACACCAACTGCCGGACAACAATTTGATTTGTTTGCCGCACCGGGAAGCGGCCTTTCTGCCGAAGAAAAACCCGCTTTCTTAAGCGAAAAAGAAAGCTATCAACACCACTATCAACACGTGAACACTACCCGAGGACGGGCATTGTTGCTAGACAATTTATTGGCTCAAAAACAGGTTTGCTTTGACACCGAAACCACCAGCCTCAAAAGCTTGGAAGCCGAATTGGTTGGCATTGCCTTTTCTTGGGCTCCGGGAACCGGCTATTACGTGTCCTTTCCAGAAGACCAACAGGAAACCAAAACCATACTTACTGAATTACTTCCCTTTTTTGAAAATCCATCTATTGAAAAAATAGGCCATAATTTAAAATATGATTTAAAAGTGTTGAGAAAATATGGGGTGCGAGTCTCTGGTCCTTTTTTTGACACCATGGTGGCCCATTATTTAATCAATCCCGATATGCGGCATAATATGGATGTGTTGGCCGAAACCTATTTGAATTACAAGCCCCAATCCATCACCGAACTCATTGGAAAAAAAGGGGCTCATCAAGGCAGCATGCGAGACGTGCCTCTAGAAGAACAAACCGAATATGCCGTTGAAGATGCAGACATTACCTTGCAATTAAAAGAGCATTTTTTTACCGAAATGGGCACCTCCAAGACCCTTTCCCTCTACCAAGAGGTTGAACTGCCCCTAATGGAGGTACTCACTGAAATGGAAAGTGCTGGAATTGCTATAGACGTGCCCTATTTAAACGAATTTTCAAAAACCCTCCTCACAGATATTGAAGCTTTGGAAAAAACCATTTTCGAAACAGCTGGAGAGACCTTTAATTTGGCTTCTCCCAAACAACTTGGGGTGGTCCTTTTTGAAAAACTAAAATTGGTAGATAAACCAAAGAAAACCAAAACCGGACAATATTCAACCGCTGAAGATGTGCTGTCTTATTTGGCCAAAGAACACCCTATTGTAGCGCAAATTTTGGATTGGCGTTCCTTACAAAAACTGCACAACACCTATGTATCGGTTTTGCCTAAAGAAGTGAACCCCCATACGGGGAGAATTCACACCGTTTACAATCAAGCGGTGGCAGCAACAGGAAGATTGAGTAGTAATAACCCCAATTTACAAAACATTCCCATTAGAACCCCAAGAGGGCAGCAAGTCAGAAAGGCCTTTATAGCAAAATCGGATGACTATGTTTTAATGGCGGCCGACTATTCTCAAATTGAACTGCGCATCATTGCGGCCTTGAGCCAAGATCCTGAAATGATTAAAGCGTTTTTAAACCAAGAAGATATTCATACAGCCACAGCAGCTAAAGTGTTTGACATAGCCCCTGAAGCCGTGACCCGAGCCCAACGAAGTCATGCTAAAACTGTGAATTTTGGTATCATTTATGGGGTTTCTGCCTTTGGATTGAGCCAACAAACCGACTTAAGCAGAAGTGAATCAAAAGACTTAATTGAAACCTATTATAAAACCTATCCCAAATTGCGAAGCTACATTCATGATCAAGTAGACTTTGCACGAGAACATGGCTATGTGGAAACTGTATTAGGAAGAAGGCGCTATTTACAAGATATTAATTCGCAAAATGCTGTGGTGCGCGGAGCTGCTGAACGCAATGCTGTGAATGCCCCCATTCAAGGGAGTGCTGCCGATATTATTAAATTGGCCATGATAGCCATTCAGCAAAAACTCTCCCAAGAAAATTGGGAAGCCAAAATGCTCCTACAGGTGCATGATGAACTGGTTTTTGAAGTGCCTAAAACAGAATTAGATGCCCTGCAAAACATGGTAAAAGAGGCTATGGAAAATGCGTTTAGTTTAGAGGTGCCTTTAGTGGTGGATATTGGCGTAGGCCAAAATTGGCTCGAGGCCCACTAAACAGGTTGTTTTCTTTTTGGCAAAAAGCAGAAAAAAAACCCCTTAAAATTTTACGAAAAAATATATAATTGTACATTTGCAGCCCGTTAGTGGATTTTTATTGTCCAATTAAAGAACATGAATTGTGAATACATTGCGTTATAAAACTATTTCAGCTAATGCGTCAACCGTCAATAAAGAGTGGCTTTTAGTTGATGTAGAAGGCCTTCCCTTAGGAAGATCGGCTAGCCTTATTGCCAATTTTTTAAGAGGCAAACACAAAACCAATTATACTCCCCACGTTGATTGTGGTGACAATGTAATTGTTGTTAATGCTGATAAAATTTCCTTAAGTGGAAACAAATGGGACCAAAAAAAATATATTCGTCACACAGGCTACCCTGGCGGACAACGTATTTTGAATGCTACTCAAGCACACGCCAAAAACCCAACGCGAATTATGGAAACAGCTGTTAAAGGCATGCTTCCTAAAAATAAGCTAGGTGCAGAACTTTTTCGCAATTTGAAAGTATATGCAGATGCCAATCATCCGCATGAGGCACAAAATCCAAAAACAATCAACCTCACCGAATTATCATAATCTATGGAAGTTACACATACAATTGGTCGAAGAAAAACCTCAGTAGCCCGCATTTTTTTGCAAGACGGCAAAGGGGCCATTTCTGTGAACCAGAAAGATTATAAAACTTATTTTCCCACCTCCACTTTACAATATAAAATTGAGCAGCCTTTTGCACTTACCAATACAACAGGTGCTTTTGATCTCAAAATCACCGTTAAAGGTGGTGGTGTGAATGGCCAAGCTGAAGCCGTTCGTTTAGCAATTTCGAGAGCTTTGTGCCAACTCAATGAAGAACACCGTGCCGCCCTCAAGCCCGAAGGATTACTAACCCGTGATCCTAGAATGGTGGAACGAAAAAAATTCGGGCAAAAGAAAGCAAGAAAGAAATTTCAATTTTCTAAACGATAATTATTGGTTTTGCGTGAGCAAAACTCCGTTCATTTATTTATTAACCCGTTGTCTAAACCGCCAAGGCGGATGTTAGTTTAGCATCTAAACAAGCCTCAAAAGCTTGTTGCTACACTTTGAGAACGTAAACTAAAACACTATGACAAAAACAGACGTAAATGAGCTTCTACAAGCAGGAGTTCATTTTGGACACCTCACCCGCAAATGGAATCCCAACATGGCGCCCTATATCTATATGGAGCGCAATGGAATCCATATTTTCAATCTTTACAAAACGGTTGCCAAACTAGATGAAGCCAACAAAGCATTAAGCAAATTGGCTGCTTCTGGTAGAAAAATTTTATTTGTAGCCACTAAAAAACAAGCCAAAGACATTGTGGCTGAATACGCTAAAAAAGTGAACATGCCCTATATCACTGAGCGTTGGCCCGGGGGCATGCTCACCAATTTTGTGACCATTAGAAAAGCCGTTAAAAAAATGGCATCTATTGATCGCATGAAAAAAGACGGTACGTTTGAAACCCTTTCTAAAAAGGAACGTTTGCAAGTAGACAGATTGCGTGCCAAGTTAGAGAAAAACTTAGGATCTATTTCTGAAATGACTCGTCTTCCTGGTGCCATCTTCATTGTAGATACCACCCGTGAGCACATTGCCGTTAAAGAGGCTCAAAAATTAAAAATTCCCGTATTTGCAATGGTAGATACGAATTCTGATCCCAGAGCCATAGACTATGTGATTCCTTCTAACGACGATGCTTCAAAATCAATTAGTAAAATTTTAGGATTGGTTTCTGATGCTATTGCAGAAGGTTTGCAAACCCGAAAAAATGAAAAAGAAGGACTAGAAGCAGATGACGCAGAAGGAATGGCTGCTGACCATGCCGAATCAGAAACTGAAACTGTAGAAGCTCCAGCCAAAGAAACTGAAGCAACTACAACTGTTGCTGAAGCTGATCACGAAACAGAAGAAGAGGCAGGTTCTGAAGAAGTAAACGAAAAAGAATAACTACTAAAAAATTAGAATTGTGAAAATAACTGCATCAGAAGTAAACAAACTACGACAAGCCACCGGTGCCGGAATGATGGATTGTAAAAAAGCACTTGTAGAAGCAGAAGGTGATTTTGAAAAGGCGGTAGAAAACCTCAGAAAAAAAGGACAAAAAGTAGCCGCCAATCGTGCTGACAGAACCTCTTCTGAAGGGGCTGTTTTGGCCAAAGTAAACGCCGATCAAAATGCTGGAGTGCTCGTTTCTCTCAATTGCGAAACCGATTTTGTTGCCAAAAACGAGTCTTATTTGGAATTGGCCACAAAACTCACCGATTTGGCCCTATCACACAACACCCTAGAGTCTTTTCTAGCCGCTCCGCTTGACGGGATGACAGTGAGTGAAAAACTCATTGAACAAACCGGAATTATTGGAGAAAAAATAGAAATAGGAGGTTTTAAACGCGTAGAAGCTCCTTTTGTAGGGTCTTATATTCACGCCGGCAATAAGATTGCTACTTTGGTGGGCTTATCGGCTTCCGTTGACAAGTCTGCAGAAGTTGCTAAAAATGTAGCCATGCAAGCTGCCGCCATGAATCCTATAGCGCTTAATGAAGAAGGGGTTGATGCTAGCATTATTGAAAAAGAAATTGAAATTGCTAAAGATCAACTGCGCCAAGAAGGTAAACCAGAAGCCATGTTAGACAACATTGCCAAAGGAAAGCTGCAACGCTTCTTTAAAGACAACACGCTGATCAATCAGGCTTTTATTAAAGACAATAAATTGTCTGTAGCGCAATATGTAAAAGCCGAAGACGCTTCTTTAGAAGTGACCGGTTTTGAACGATTGGCTTTAGTCTAAAACAAACTGTTTTCAACAGTCAACCCGTTAGTTGTACTAACGGGTTTTTTTATACCTTTAATTCATGACACAAAACCTAGCACGTTGTTCTTGGTGCGTGGGTGATCCCCTTTATGAAAACTATCACGATAGTGAATGGGGAAAACCCCTCTTTGACGATCAAAAACTTTTTGAATTTTTAATCCTAGAAACCTTTCAAGCTGGGTTAAGTTGGATTACGGTTTTGCGAAAACGCGAAAATTTTAGAGCTGCTTTTGACTTTTTTGACTGCCACAAAATGGCTTCATATGAGGCTCCTAAGTTGAATGAACTCCTTCAAAACAAAGGTATTATTAGAAACCGATTAAAAATTGAAGCGGCAATTCATAACGCTAGAGCCTATCTTGAAACCCAAAAAAAGGAAGGAAGTTTTTCTAACTATATGTGGCAATTTGTAGAAGGAAAACCAATTGTGAATCACTTTCAAAACCAAAATGAAATTCCGGCTTATACGCCTTTGGCCAGCACCATTAGCCATGATCTTAAACAAAGAGGGTTTAAATTTGTTGGGCCCACGGTGGTCTATGCCCATATGCAAGCCACTGGCATGGTGAATGACCACGTGGTGCATTGTTTTCGCCACCAAGAAGTACAACAGTTTTAGAACGGCAGGTCGTCGTCTACTTCATTGGCCTCATCATCGGCAGGTTGAAAAGCTTCGGGGGGTGGCATAGGGGGCATTTCACTAGAAGGATTTCCTTGTGCTTCAATGCGCCATCCTTGAATGGAGTTAAAATATTTTGTTTCTCCTTGAGGGTTCACCCACTCTCTTCCTCTCAAATTAATGCCAATCGTTACGGTTTGCCCTACCTGAAAGCTATTCAAAAGATCGCATTTGTCTTGAATGAATTCTACTAAAATATGCTGTGGATATTGTTCTTCTGTGGTCACAACCACTTCTCGTTTGCGAAACCCGTTGTTGCCATAGGTTTTGGTTTCATCAATCCATTTAATTTTTCCTAAAATTTCCATAGTGAAGCACGCTTAATAGAACAAAAATAGCAAAACTTTTAGGGCTAAGAGACTCCCTGAGGGCTTTTTATCCAATTGTGTGAAATCCTTTATCTTCGTGTAAAACCAGCAATTGACTTTTGTTTAAGGGAATTAAAATAGGATTTAAAAACGGGTGGCTTTGGGCTGCCTTTGCCATAGTGGGATTTATTGTTTGGAACACCAATGTGCTTTTTCGTCAAATGCAGGCAGAAGAAAGACGCAAAATGGAGTTGTGGGCTATGGCGCAAGAAGAATCTATAGCCACTTCAACCTTAACCAATTTGACTTTTGAAATCTTGCAACAAACCAGTGGAAACCCCATGATTCAAGTGGATGAAAACGATCAAATTCTTCAGTTTCGAAACCTCAATTGGGATCCTAAAAAAGACGATTCGCTTGAATTAAAACAACTTTTAAAGCGTATAAAAAATGAAAATCCGCCTATTCTCATTCAATATAGAGATGAAGCGGGAGAGCTGCTCATCAATCAAAAGTTGTATTATGGAAATTCTGATCTGTTAAAAAAGTTGCAGTATTATCCACTAGCCTTATTACTCATTCTTTTCCTTTTTGGTGCGGTAGTCTATTTTGTTTTAAAAACAACCCAAATTGCAGAGCAAAATAGGTTGTGGGCCGCTATGGCAAAAGAAACTGCTCATCAAATTGGCACTCCCCTCACCTCCATTTTAGGATGGCTCACCTTGCTCAAAGAAAATGACCCTAAAGCCATGGCCCTACTCGAAATAGAAAAAGATGTAGACCGGCTTAAAGTTATATCGGAGCGTTTTTCAAAAGTGGGCTCCTTGCCCGAATTAAAAAAAGAAGACCTTGTTGGGGTGGTGCACAAAACAGTGACCTATCTTAAAAAAAGAACGTCTGCCCAAGTTGAGTTTAAAACAACCTGGCCTTCCAATCCCATTATGCTTAAACTCAATGAACAATTATTGAGTTGGACGCTGGAAAATCTAATCAAAAACGGAATTGATGCCATGAAAGGTAAAGGACAATTGGGTGTTTTGGTGCAATTAAACGGAGAGCAAGCAGAAATTGAAGTTTCAGACACTGGTTCAGGAATCTCTAAAGAACATTTTGCCAAGATTTTCAATCCTGGCTATTCAACCAAAAAACGAGGTTGGGGGCTAGGGCTTTCTCTTGCTAAAAGGATTATTGTAGACTATCATCAAGGCAAAATAAGTGTCAAACAAACCGCTTTGGGTAAGGGAACAACCTTTCAAATAATACTTCCGCTAAAATGAGCTTATTCTAAACCTTGATAGGTTTGGGCAATGCTAGCAGCCGTTTCAGCTAATGCTTCAGGAGTGGTTGCTACCTTAGATTGAAAGGTGGCATCCGCCATGGTTTGTAAAGGAATTAAATGCACATGAACATGGGGCACTTCCAAGCCAATGATGCTCATACCTACGCGCTGGCAAGGAATCGTTTTTTGAATGGCAAGGCCCACCTTTCGAGCAAAGTTCATGAGGTGTTGGTATTCTGCTTCTGATAAATCCAAAAACCGATCTTCTTCTCGTTTGGGCACGCATAAAGTATGCCCAATTTGATTGGGATTAATGTCTAAGAAGGCAAAGCAATGTTCGTTTTCCGCCACTTTATGACACGGAATTTCGCCTGCAATGATTTTTGAAAACAAACTAGCCATGCTACCCTCTTGAGATGGAAACTATTTCTAAGGTAATGGTGCCATTAGGAACACTTATGGTAGCTTTATCGCCCACTTCCTTGCCAAGCAAGCCTTTTCCAATGGGAGAGTCAACAGAGATTTTACCCGATTTTAAATCGGCTTCACTTTGGGCAACAAGAGTATATGTCATAGTAGCTCCATTGGCTACATTTTTTACTTTGACCGTAGACAAAACCAACACTTTAGAAGTATCTATTTCGGACTCATTAATGATACGAGCATTGGCCAAAACCTCTTCCATTTTTGAAATTTGCATTTCTAACATGCCCTGAGCTTCTTTGGCGGCATCATATTCGGCATTTTCACTTAAATCTCCTTTATCACGAGCTTCTGCAATGGCTTGTGAGGCTTTGGGACGTTCAACATCTTTAAGATGATTCAATTCATCTCTTAATTTTTTTAAGCCTTCTTCAGTGTAGTAGGATACTTTACTCATAACTTTATCGTTTTAAAGAAAGGAAGGGCTTTTCCTTGCTCTGTAAATAGCTTACAAATGTACAAAAATGAGGTGGTTACCTAAAATTTATGTTTGTTTTTGGGCGGTTCTTTTAAGCCCTATTGGGTGTTCTAAAAACAACATAGAACGCAACCCCTATTTGCCCAATGTGCCCTTTTCGTATCAATTAAATTTACGTCTTCCTAGCTATAACAGTTTGAATTTTGCAGGAGGCGGGCATTTTATTGAAGAAATTGGACTTAACGGGGTTTTGGTTTTCAACCTAAACGGCAGTTCTTTTTTGGCTTGGGAAGCCACTTGTCCCAATCACGCCATAGAAACCTGTTCTACGCTTTCTTTAAAAGGGGTCATTGCCGAATGCGGATGCGAAGCTTCCCAATATAGTTTGGCTACGGGGCAACTGCTCAATCCTACCGAAACTAACACAACGCCCTATAGTTTGCTTTTCTATCAAGTGCAAAAAGTGGGAGATGCGCTTCTAATTTCTAACTAACTCTTGCTAGATGAAACCTACTGTTCTCACTCTCTTTATCGCTTTTTTTTATATCACTACTAACCCTCTTTTTGCACAGCAATTAACGGTTGAGCCCAATCCGGGGAAAAAAGAGGAAAGTTTTTTTCGCTTTCGTTTTTTTAAATCAGGACTCCTTGGGTTCAATAGCATCGGTCATTTGACAGTTACGGGCTCTGGATTGCTGAATTTGCGTTATAGTGGCAAAAAAGGGAGCTTTACAGAATTTGACCTCAGTTCTACCTATTCTCCACTGTTTTTAAATAGCAATGATCAACGCAATGCCGTCTCCCACTTACTCAATCCCCTTGGAGGTTTAGTTAATGTAAGCCTGCGCTATGCTATTCCTCTCCATATTGAGGAAACAACGGCCTCAAAATTAACCATACGCACAGGTCTAAAACTTGTTGAAGCTTTTCCAATTAAAGCCATAGACGGCCAAAATTTTCTAGATCAATATGCAGAAGTGGGTTGGTTGTATCAAAATTTAATAGCAGAAGATGCCTTGCAAAATCAAAGTCTCTATTTTATGGCCTATCCTCATTTCTTTGTTCACCATAGTGGGGCCGAACAACGCGCTTCTTTTTTTGGTCAGAACCTGCCCCCCACAGCCCAAGGCTATGGGGTTGAACTTGCGCTAGACTTTAACCGGCGTTTATGGGTCAGCCTCACCGGCAGTCAGTTTGTGAATGCAACGGCCGCTAACAACCTGCAAAAATTTGTTTTGGCTTTAACCGTAGGCGTTCAGTTGCTAAAATAAAACACGAATGCCACCCAAAAAATGGATTCCAGCTTGGGGATAGAACCCGGCGCCTTCTATGGTTTGAATTTGCCCCGGAACAGACCAATCATCATCATAAGTATAGAAATAGCCATTGGATTCATAAGTGGCATTGAAAATATTATTCAACAAGAGTGAAAGTTGCACCTCCTTGGCCCAGCTCAGGTTTTGAAAAAGATAAACCACATTGATATCAGAAGTAAAATAGCCCTCTAAAAGAGAGGTTTCAGCATCTATATTGCCCATATATTGACGGCCAACATATTTAGACAAAACTCCAATTTGAAAAGCTGTTGATGGCGCATATACAAGAGCATTACCGGCAATTACAGAAGGAGAATAAGAGAGATTGGTGGTGCCTAAATCAACAATTTTTCCATCGCGCTGAAATTTGAAATTGATGTTTTTGTTGCTGCTTAATGCCACATTGGGCTGCCACAACCATACTTGAGAAAGTTTAGCTTTGGCTTCAATTTCTACTCCTAGTCGTCGGCTTTTTCCTACGTTTTCTCTAATGGGGTAGCCCACCTCGTCACGTGCTCCGGTTAATACCAATTGATCTTTATATTCCATCCAATAAATATTGGCTTGCCAATTGAAGCGAGTAGATTCTTGCCGCCAACCCAACTCAATATCGTGAAGGGTTTCGGGTTTGGGGTTACCATTTTCATAATCGGTTCGATTGGGTTCTCGCTGGGCCTTGGCATAGGAAGTATACCAGCGTTTGTTTTCCGCAACTCGGTAGGTCATTCCAAGTTTGGGATTAAAAAAAGTAAAGGCTTCATCTACAGCAAAATTACGCGGTCCGTTCAGGGTGCCATTAGTCTTATAGGATACATGGCGAAGCTGAAGGTCTACATAGGCCTTAATGAGGTCTGTGAGTTCATAATTAAGCTTGGCAAAGCTACTGGCCTCTTTTTTGAGGCCATTACTTTCATAAAAACGATGGCTAGGCAGGGCCTCTCCTAGCTGTTGCCCCCAAATCAAAGAGCCAAAATGATCTCCGTCATAGAGACTATAAAGTGCCCCCAAATTCCATTTGGCTTTATTGCCTTGGCGTTGCAAACCTAAGGTAACCACATAATAGTCATTGTCTAACCATTTTTGGGTTATATTTTCTGTGGCGTCTATTGTTAACTCCCCTTGCTTTGTTGGATTTAATTGCAAATAGCTAAAGTTGGTATTGCCACTAAAACTCACATTTTGATCATACCACAGGTCGTTATATTCTTCATAAAATCCTCTTCCGTAGGTATAATTTAAGCCCAGTGAAAACGTCCAAGCATTTTGTAAAAGCTCCTTCCAATGCAGCTGAAAATGGTCTTGGGCATAGTTGTCCACCTGATTGTCATAAAAGCCCGTCAAAACACCCTGAGGGCTGTATATTTCACCGGCTGGGTTATAGGTTCTGTTGGATTTAAGGGTTTCTTTGTCAAGACCATACCAGGCTTGATACGTAATTTCATGACCGCCAAAAGCCACTCCTTTAAGCAATCGTTTTTCATCTTTATAGGCCAACTGAAACGTATAGCCTTTCATGTTAGCACTGGCTCGGTCCACATAACCAGCAGAATTAATTTTGGAAAGCCGTCCTGAAAACACAAAGTGATTGTTCAATAAGCCGGAGGCAAAACGGAGAGTGTTTTTTTGGGTATTAAAAGAACCTGCACTCGAGGCAATTTCAGCATAGGCATCTGGCGAAAGCCAATCGGTTTGGAGGTTTAGACTGGCACCAAAAGCACCTGATCCATTAGTGGAAGTGCCCACTCCTCGCTGCAATTGAAACGATTGAATGGAAGAAGCTACATCGGGTAAATTAGCCCAATAGGTGCCTTGAGATTCTGCGTCATTGTAGGGTATGCCATTGATGGTCACGTTGACCCGAGTGGCATCACTGCCTCTTACACGTATGCCGGTATAGCCAACCCCTGCTCCAGCATCACTGGTAGTGACCACGCCGGGGAGAAAATTTAACAAAATGGGAATGTCTTGACCCAAATTTCTTCCTGCTAAATTTTCTTTCGTCACATTGGAAAAAGTAACAGGGGTGTCATCTTCTGCCCGAAGTCCTTGCACTTCAACTTCTTGCAAAGAAATGACTGATAGTGAATCTTGAAGTTGTTGGGCTCCAAGTGATAAGGCTTTTGCTAGTAAAAGCCCCAAAAAAACAAATCGTAGTGTTTTCATTCGAATGAAATTTATTCGAATAAAAGGGGTGATTATTCTTTGGATTAAAATTAAAAAAAACTGTGTCTATTTTCCCTTGGCGGCATTACCCGCCCAGGTTCAATGGGTATGATCTCAGCCCTAAGGGCACCCCTTTGAGATGGGTCAAAAGTAGTGATTAATTTGAATCGTTAATTAAATCGGTTACTTTTTTTACAGGATGAAATGTTTCTTTAGGCACCTCTACAAAATAGGTATTCCAATGTGCCATTCCGCCATTCCACAAACCGGGCCATTCAAGGGCTTTGATTTTTTTTGCGCCCAAGGTTTTATGCGCAATCATATAGCGTTGGTCATCACAAAATTGGTGTAGCGGAAATTTGACTCCCTTTCTATCGGTAATGGCGCAAACCATTAGAACGGGGTTAAAATGGGTGCTTTTGGCCATCAATTTTTGGTGTTCTGGTGTTTCCAAGTTGAGTTCCACGCCTTCCACAATTTGCAGATGCCGTCCTCTTTTTGAGTGCATCCAGAAGGGTCCTCCTCCAGCTTTTCCTTCATTTTTAATCATCCCACAAACCCGAAGTGGCCGGTGGAGGTAATCAATCAATTTTTCATGGGGAAGTTTATTGTGGGGGGTTAGTTGGAAAGTTTTATCAAAATAGGTTTGAATAAAAGCTACAACGGGCTCAAAATCTAGATTGGCCCCTTGTTCTTCAAGTGCCCTAAGGTGAGTAAATAGTTGCTTTTGTAGGGTTAAAGTGATCCCTCCTAAAATTTGCATCCATGTTGTTGTCTGTTGATTTTGAACTCCCCATTGAATGTTGTCTATGTTTTTTAGCCACACAAAATCATTTTCAATTTGATTCAAGTTCTCCAGCAAGGCCCCGTGACCTCCTTTTCTAAAAAGAAGATGTCCCTCATCATTACGCACCCATTCTTCCTGACTATCCAAAACCGGTGTGTCGGTTAAGGGGTGTTGATAGGAATAGGACACTTTCAGTTCGGTTTGTTGTGAGCCTAAGAAGTCTTCTTCTAGAGCTTCAAAAGCTGGGCGATGTTGTTTGTCTATGGTGAAATGTAAATCGATTTTTTGCTCCGGTGGGGCAAGGGCAATAGCTTCTTGCAAATGTGCCTCAAAGGGGGTATAGGCATTGCCCGTTTCGTCTGTAAAAAAGGGGATTAGCCCTTTGGGTAGATGACTATAGTCGAGATGTTTTTCGTTTAAAAGAGCTTCCATAAAGGCCTCAAAAAAAGTATGGGCATCCCATTGAAACGCTTCCGGATGTTGGCTTATATAAGCATACACATGGGTGTAAAAGGGAAGCTTTTTAAGTTGGGTAATAAATCGTTTAAAGTCTTTATTTTCCTGATTTTTTAAATAGGATTCCAAGTTAAAATGAGCGTTTTTCTTTTGATCCCAATAGGCAAATAAATCACTAAACATACGACTAGCAGCCCCTGAAGCGGGCACAAATTTTAGCCAAGTCTGTGTCCCATCTTGTTGCTGAAACGCCTTTAGTGCCGCTTTTTGCTCCTGATCAGAAAGCGCGTTAATACCATCCTCTAGAACGGCTATTTCAAGGCGATTAAGCGGCTGGATTCCCTTTTTTAATTGTTCTTCTTGGCGATAGATGAGTTCAAGAGAACGTCCTTGTTCAAGAATTCTTTTTTGGTCTTTTTCAGTGAGCATAGCGTTTTTTTATGAGACTTTCTACCACTTTAGTAGCTTGCTTTAAACGGATTTGATGGTTCCCGTTTAAGGTAGTGTAGGGTAAATCATGTTCTAGCAGCATCTTTTCAAAATAGGCAAATTGGGCTTCACGGTCATTGGGTCGGTCTCTTAAATCATCTTTTTCCCACGGAATGTCTGGACTGGTGAGTAAATAGTGGTCATAAGAAACCTGTTTTGTCCAGAGATTCAACTCCGGGGAGCAATAGCCTTCAAAATGGGTTTCTGACCATACCTTAGTCACCCAAACATTGGTGTCACAAAACAGTACTTTTTTGGCCTGCTTAAGGGCTTTGTTTTCAGCTGCCATTTGGCCAATAGCAATATGGTGTAAATCCTCCAACGTACAAACTTCTTGGTGTGTATCCCATTTGTTTTGAAGAAACTCTCGGGCAAATTCGGGTACCCAAGTAGTTTGAAAAGTCTTGGCCAAGGCTTGAGCCATAGTGGTTTTGCCAGAAGATTCAGGGCCATATAATACCACTCTTAGGCAATTACTTCTTTGCTGAGATAATGCTTTTTCCATTGCCAATAGCCTAAAATTGCAAGCACTGTAAAGATAGCATATTGTAAACTACTAAGGGTTAAGCCTTTGTAAAAATAGAGTGGAATGGAAATGATATTGCCTACAATCCAGCATAACCAATGCTCTATTTTTCTTCGAGCCATGAGCCACATACCCACAAAAAACAGCCCAGTGGTAAAGGTGTCTACCAGTGCTGTAATACCATTCCACTTGTCAAAAAAAGTATAGACAAGAGCAATTAAAAACAGCGTGGCAAAAAAGAGAAAAAAGGCCTGTTGGCGTTCTTTGGGCAGCGTTCTAGTGACAGGATGCGCTATTTGTCCGTTGCGCTTACGTGTCCAATAATACCATCCGTAAATACTCATTATAAAATAATAGGCATTGATAAGCATGTCGCCCAACAATTCGAATTGCCACAGCAAATAAACATAAAGGGCTGTTGAAATGAGGCCTGTAGGATAGACTAAAATATTATTTATCCTAGAGTAAAGCACACTGGCAATACCAAAAAAAACGGCCGTACATTCAATTATAATTTGAGCGTTAGAATATGCTAAATAGGGCCCAAATAAAAAGTCAACCCAGCTGTTTTCCATCACCAATTTAAAAGTCTGGAATATAGTCACTGCGATCACCTTTCACCAACTTCATATGCATCATGATAGCCTCTTCCTCTTGAAAAATAGCCCTGATTTCAGTAGTTAAAAAGGGCATTAAAGCCTCATAATCTCCATAAATTTGGGTGCTTAAGGGCGTTTCTTTAACCGTAAAATGGGAGGCTCTTAATCGTTTTATGAATTGTTTTATGGACGGACGAAAATCGTCTT
>Ga0255768_10001880_pt1 | contig 21334 bp, 45 predicted proteins | sample 071ome_33_FD_179983 | JGI IMG/M metagenome (GOLD analysis project Ga0255768, IMG submission 179983) | Coastal salt marsh microbial communities from the Groves Creek Marsh, Skidaway Island, Georgia - 071412AT metaG (version 2) | ecosystem: Environmental > Aquatic > Marine > Intertidal zone >...
GTAGACAAGAAGCAGCAGGTGCTGCAGCTGATACAGGTGTATCACACGGTATTGGTACTACAGTTAGAATGGCTGTATTAGCTCAACATATACAAGACCAAAACGATAGAGTTTCTACAAACATTACATCATTAGAAACAGCTATATCAGATTTTGAAACAGATGGTGATGCAGCTATAGCAGCTATAAATGCTTCATCAGCTACATCTATGATTGATAATGCTACTGATGGTACAAGTATTGATGTAGATATAGACAATGATTATATGCTTGTATACGATGCAACTGATAGTACATCTAAAAAAGTTTATGCTAATCAAACTAATAAAGAACTTAAAGGTTATAAAGAAACAGATGTAGCTGTAACTTCATCATCAGGAGTTGTGTCAATAGATTTAGCTAATGGTAATACAGGTTCATTAACACTTACAGAAAATATAACAGGTATAGACTTTACTAATGTACCTACTAATGGTGTTTCATCATTTACATTAAAAATTACACAGGATAGTTCATCTGCATATACTGTTGCAACAAATGCAGTTACAGTTAATACTGTAGCAGCAACTATAAAAACTCCTTTTGGTTTAGGATATACAATGACTTCTACATTAAGTAGCATTGATATTGTTGCATTTTTATTTTTTGATGCAAGTTCAGATGTATTTATTAACGCATTACAGGACTTATCATAATGTCAATGTTAATGATGTTAAAAGAAGGTGGAAGTTTAGTAGTAGATACTATTGGAAATAAACCAATAGATGAAGATATAGATTTTATAGAATTTGGTAATTTAAAATTTGTACTATTTGATGGAACACAAAATGATATACTTGGAGAAACAGGAGAATTAAAATTTATAGAAGCAGATGGTTCTACAGATAATATTGCTCTAACAGGTAATAAATTGAGTTTTACTTTATCTGATGGTACAGTAGACGATATAGATTTAATATAAGGAAAATAAATGGCAGAATTTAGACCAGTACACGCAACAAATACAGGTGGAGATACAGATGGACTTGCAGAATTTTCTAATACTGATGGATTACTTTTACCTAATTACAATGAAAAAGTACAAGCAGTATCAAGTTCTTCAGGCGTATTATCAATAGATATTTTAAATGGTAATGTTGTTACTACTACACTTACAGAAAATATTACCGACATAGATTTTACAAATGTTCCTGCATCAGGTACTTGTGCTATAACTTGGATAGTTACACAAGATGCTTCATCAGCTTATACAGTTGCAATTAATGCAATTACTATAAATGGTGGAGGAAATGTTACAGCTAAAACTGCAGGTGGTAGTGGATTTACAATGTCATCAACACTCAATGGAGTTGATGTTGTAAATATAATATTTGTAAATTCAGGAACACCATATTTAAACGCAGTACAAGATTTTAGTTAGGAGTATATATGCCATTAGGTGCAGGTAGATTTGCTTTATCAGGAACAAGACCACCTTTAGAAATACAATATTTAGTTATTGCAGGTGGTGGTTGTGGTGGTCCTGGTGGAGGTGGAGGATTTTATGAATGTGGTGGTGGAGGTGGTGCAGGTGGTTATCGTTCATCTGTAGGTACAGAAAATTCAGGTGCAAATAGCTCTACAGAAACACCATTAACTAGAGATATATTAACATCATATACTGTTACTGTTGGTGGTGGAGGAGGAACAAATGGTATTAATAGAGGAAGTAATGGTGGTACTTCAGCTTTTGACACAATAACTTCTACTGGCGGAGGTGCAGGTGGTACTTCTATTTATGGTAATAATAGAAATGGTGCTAATGGTGGCTCAGGTGGAGGTGGAGGTTTCGGTGTTGGTAATGGTGGTAGTGGTACAGCTAATCAAGGTAAAAATGGTGGTCGTTCTGCTGTAAATGGTTATCCTTCAGGTCAAGCAGGAGGTGGAGGTGGAGGTGCAGGTGCTAATGGTTCACAAGCATCTGATAGTGCTAATGACGGTGCACCAGGTGGAAGTGGAATAGAAAGCAATATTACTGGAACACCTACTTATAGAGGTGGTGGTGGTTCAGGTGGTTCATATAATAGTTATTCAAGACCAGGTGGTACTGGTGGTGGAGGTAATGGTGGTGGACGAGGTTCTGCAAATTTTACCGCAGGCACAAATTATACTGGCGGTGGAGGCGGCGGTGGAGGTCGTGATGAAGGTGCAGCAGGTAGAGGTGGAAAAGGTGTTGTGATTTTAAGATACCCTGCACAATATAGTATTACATTAGCAGGTGGTGCTTCATCAACTGCAGGAGAACAAACTCTTGGAACTGATAAATATATCCAAATAGAAGCAAGTGGAACTGTGAGTTTTGCATAATGGCACACTATGCTTTACTAGATGAAAATAATATTGTTACACAAATAATATCAGGTGCTGAAGAAGATAACACAAGTGATTTACCTGAAGGATATACTAATTGGGAAACTTGGTACAAAGATTTATACTCTGTATCTGATTGCAAAAGAACATCATACAATACAATAGCTAATACTCACACACTAGGTGGCACACCTTTTAGAGCAAACTATGCAATTATAGGTGGAATATACGATACAGAAAATGATGTATTTTATGGTTCTCAACCTTTTGCTAGTTGGAGTTTAGATAGTAACTGGATATGGCAACCACCTATAGCATATCCTGGTGGTATTAATGGTGATGGTAATTTTTATAGGTGGAATGAAGAAACTTTAAGTTGGGATTTAGTAGAATATACTGAATAAAAAAAATAAAGGTGGAAAATGTTATTTAATAAAAATAAATTAACAGATGTTTATTATGATTTAGCAACATCTGATTATCAAAATCATATACCAAAAGGATATTTTAATAATGTAGAGGAATACATTGTTGATAAAAAATTAGGTTGTCCTGCTGTTCCTACAATGAATAATCAATTATATTATGTAAATTCTCCTGTAGATATTACATTTACAATTAATAAATTAGATTACACATTTGAGTTTGATAAAGGTTTAGTTAAAAATTCGTTGAATGTAAATATTATAAATGAACTAGTAGGATTAACAATTACACCTACGGGTGTTTATAACTTTCAATTAGAAATACCTTATGTTTTTTATACTGATGAACCTGATACTCATATACATTTATTACCACCTAATATATATACAGAAAATGTTACATTTGTAACTGGCTCTTTTAACGTTAATCAATGGCTTAGAACAGTAGTTCCTGCTTTTGTAATAGATAATCCTGATAAAAAAGCTGTAATTAAATTTGAAAAAGATAAACCAATGTATTATTTAATGTTTAATAAAAATTGTAATCTTAACTACAAAAAAATGAATGAACATACTTATGATTACTTTAGAAGTATTAGAGGATTAAGCACTTTAAGAACTCATATACATAAATATGCACCAGGAATTATTAGTAGGAAACCTAAAAGTTTTATCTAGTATGTTATAATCTTGTTTATGGATTTTATAATTGGTTTTTTATTAGGTATTTTTTTAAAAGATATTCTATCAGCTCTTAAAAGATTAAGCACTTGGGATTGGGAAAATCGTAACTACTACGATAAAGCATACTCCTGGAGTGATGACATCTATATGTCAGAGGACGACCTTCCATAATGTCTGACTATCTTGGTAATGGTTATACACAAAAGGAGATGTTAGATATGGTATTAAAACGCCTTGATGAAATCGATAGTAAACTAGATGCAAAACTAGACAAAGCAGAATTTTATAAAGTATTAGGATTATTGGTAGCAGTAGGTGGTGTTGTTGTTGCTGCCTTAATGTAGGAGAACAATGTCAACATTAAAAATAGACACAAAGACACTAGCACCTATAGTATTTACAGCAATACTTAGTGCATTTGGTTGGGTATTTAACTCAATAGAAGAAATTAAATCACATCAAAACGCTTGTGATGCTATGGTATTAGAAATGAATAGTGAGTTAGATATGTTAGAATCTAATTTTACAGAATTATTATTTAAATTAAATGGATGAAACGATTATTCAAATATGTAACTGCTCTGATGGTAGCATTAATTGTTATTGCAAATAGCTTTATTGACGTAATATCGGTATACTTAGTACGTAAAGAAAACAGGAGATATAATGGCAGTACCTGAACGTGTAAAAAATACAATGAAAAAACACGGTCTTAAAGGTGTTAATAAACCTAAACGTACACCTAGCCACAAAACAAAATCACATGTTGTTATGGCTAAAGAAGGTGACACATATAAATTAATTAGATTTGGACAACAAGGTGTAAAAGGTGCAGGTAAAAATCCTAAAACTAAAAAAGATAAAGCACGTAAAAAGTCTTATTATGCTAGACATAATGCACAAGGTAAACCTAAATCTAAATTGTCTGCTAAGTATTGGTCACATAAGGTTAAGTGGTAATGGCTAAAACAGTAAGTTGGAAGTGGGGTGGCAAAACCTATAGAGGTACAGTTACTCGTGAAACTAAAAACTTTATATATGCTAAAACACATAACAATAAAATTAAAAAAATACGTAAGAAAAAATAATGGATTATTCATATGACGTTAGAAGCCCTAGAATTGGCGAGCATTGTAATAATTGTAAATATTACTCTAATAACTATTGCAGTTTATACAAAGAAAAAGTAGAAGCATATGCTTGGTGTGATGATTGGATAAATAATGGAACTGGAAGTACTAAGGTTTAGTAGTCAAAAAGATTCTACGTCTGGAATATTATTCGATGTAGTTAATGGTAAAAGAAATTTTCTTTGTTATACATTAGAAGATGAACATCGTGACGTTAAAGTTTGGGGTGAAACTAGAATACCTGCTGGTACTTATAAGTTAGAGTTTCGTAAAGAAGGTGGCTTTCATAATCGTTACTTGTCACGTTATGGTACACCATTCCATAAAGGTATGATATGGGTTAAAGATGTACCTGGCTTTGAATATATACTATGGCATAGCGGTAACACTGATGAAAACACTGCTGGTTGTTTGCTATTAGGTAATACACAAACAAGCAACTTAGTAGCTAAAGATGGTTTTGTAGGTAGCAGTCGTGATGCTTATGAACAAGTGTATCCTTATGTTGCAGCTGCTATAGAAAATGGAGATGTTTATGTCACATATACTGATTATGATGGTGTCATTACTAATGACATATCAGATGTAAATACTATTGACAATAAACAAAAAGAACATATGATATTAGCTGATTCAGTATATGAAAAACTACAAGAGATTAGTGGAGAAATTCAAATACTTTCTGCTAAGATGGATAAGAAAAAAATATTATGAAAAACGTACCATTTCAAAGAAGTAAAAAATTTGGAGACCCAGATATACAACCTTGGAAAGATGACCAAGGTGGTGCTAAATACTCTGCAGAAGAACGTAAAAAATTTTTAGAAACAGATATAAAAGCTGGTATGGATGTTGTTGGTGAAGATGTATTTAGTGGTGGTACACAATATGGTGGTTCAAGTAGCAAAGGATACAAACCACAAACACCTGAAGCTGCTAAACAATTGATTAAAGAACGCGCTACATTTGACATTGATACTGACATTGAATTGTATGAATCTATACATAAAGAATATCAAGGTCAAAAGATGTCTATTGATATTCAAAACAAACCTGGTGTACAAGCTAAAGAACTTAAAACAAATGTAGCTGAAACTGCTGCACCTGATTATACAACTGCAAAAAGAATGCCTGCTCCTTCATATACAGTAGGACCTGGAGGTGTAGTTGAACCACAAATTGATAGACCTATTGGTATTAAATCAAAAAAACCTATTGGTATTAAAGGTATGGATTTAGCTACATCACGTAAAGCATTTCAAACAGCAGAAAAATTAACTTCGTTAAAATTAGAACGTGCAAATATTGTAAGAAATATTAATAAAGAACTATACGGTGTTGCTTATGATATAGATGTATTAACTGAATCAGATTATAAAAAAGCAAAAGTGTTAGGTAAAGCACAAGGCATAACTACATCAGAAGCAGTACCACAAGTTAAAGCTGCTAAGCCAGACTTAACTGCAATTAAAGGTGACCCTTTTGAAGCTAAAGCAGAATACAAACAAACATCTGCATATGACTATTCACCTATTGAAGAAGGTAATAAATACAGAGATTTACAAACAGAAATAGAAGAAAAACGTTTTGGTATGACAACTATGGATGAAAGAATAGCTGCTACAGGTACTGGTAGTTTTAAAGAGTATCCTAAAGGTGGTGGAAAAGGTGGAGTTACATATCCTGCATTGCAAGAATCTGTAGGATTATCTGGTTCAGGTATGACAGGTGGAGGAGTTCAAGGTTTAGGATACAAACAAGCTGACTTACTAAGTAAATCTATAGTTCCATTTAAAACTAAAACTGTAGATAATGTAGCTCAATTACCATTTGCTGTAGCAGATTATGAACGTCAAGCAATAAGAATATTAGGTAAAGCTAAAGCTAAACAACATATGAAAAACATTGTTGATAATAAATATCAAACACCTGCTGACCCTAAAGCACCTAGTGCTATTGTTAAAAGTCCTACTGTTCCTGATACAAGAACTACACCTATAGGTAAAATACAAGGTGGACCTGCATACAATGAGTTAATGAGAGTTCATCAAAAAATAGAAACAGCTGCTACAGAATATGCTGACATTAGAAAAGACATACAAGATACTATGGGCGGTACAAGTAAAGCTGACATACAAGCATATTTTAAAGGTGAAAAGGTTACTAAAAAAGTTAAACTAGAAGGTAGAGAAACTAAAGTAACTTATAATCCTGCGTCTGGAGTATTCCGTGATGTTCGTAGTGCAACAATTGCTGGTGTAAATACTGAAGGATTAAACTTACCTCCTATTAGTGCTAAAAGAAGTGCTGAAATAGCTGGTAAATATGGTGACATAGACAATACAAGTTTTAAAACATTTATTGGTCCTTATAAACAAGAAGGTCCTAAAGCTACAATGAAAGAACAAGTAGTTGTATCTAATCCACAACCTGAATACAGTAGACGTGCAACTGAATATAAAAAACGTCAGTTATCTTTAGAACAACGCGCACAAAAAATACTATCTACTCCTGGAGTAGGATTGTCAGATGTTGAAAATGCTGTACAAAAAGAACTTAAGAAAGCAGTTAAAGCAGTTGGTAGTGTTGGTGCAATCAAAGGATTAAAAAATATAATGGGTCCTATTACAAAAACTAATCCAGCATTAGCTGGTTTATCATTGTTGCCTAAGAATATTATTGATGATATAATTAAACCAAAGAAACCAGAGGCTTAAATGACACAAGAGTATAAAGATATTATTGAAAAAACAATATGGACATTTGTTGAAGCGTTTATATCTTCATTGACAATTGCTCCGTTAGTAGGTGTTGACGCAGAAGCTATACAATTAGCTGCGTTATCAGGTGGTGCTGCAGCGTTAGTAGTAATTAAAGAGTTTGCTAAAAAACAATTAGCTAAACCTGTTAAGAAAGTAAGTAAATAATGCCTAAAGTAGTACCAAATAAAAAAGCAGGTCCTAAAGATTTTGAGGGTCGTTTAAAAAAAATGAGAATGAAACAATCATTAAATCTTGACCGTAAAGATTATGAAAGAACTATTGCAGGTAGAGGTGATACTCACGCATTAGATGGTGGTAAAATACCTTTAAATAAAACTGCAAAATATGCAAAATTTAAAGAACAACGACAAGCTCAAATACAATCGTGGCAAGATAGAAACATATCTAATCGTGGAACAAAGTTAAATCCATAATGAAAAATCCTAACATTGACTGGACTACTCACGGTATGAGTGAACGTGAAATGAAAAAACGTATTCAATCACACGATGCAATGCGTAAAAAATCATATGAAAAACATTTAGAATACAAAGTACCTGACGCATTCTTGAGTGATAGCTTTAAAATGTGGATGACAAACAATCCTGAAAGTCCTTGGTTAAAGTCTGGTGGTATGGATAAACTACAAAAGCAAGCTACTATATCTTTATCTGCTAAAGCTAGAGCTACTAAAAGAGGCGATACTGGTTACAAATTAAAAAAAGCTTTAGAAGTTAAGCAAGCAGTTAAACTTAAAAAAGATTTAAACAAACTACTGGGTTACTAATGACACAACCTGTACAATTTCCTTGGGAAACTAAACCACAAACATATGGTCCTTATCAAAAAAGAATAAATGTTGGACAAAAACCAGGTGCGCCATTACAAACTCCTAATAATTCATATATTAAAAAAGGCTTTATAAAAACAAGTACATCAGGTTCTGTTGTTCCTACAACTAGTTATAGAGGTGGTTTATCAAATAGACATTTTGATAATACTAAAGGTTGGTTTAGAAAATCAGGCCCTGTTAAAACACCAAGTATTATATTTAAAAATATAGGTACAGGTAAAGGTCCTAGTACAAAGAATCTTGTTAAAACAAAACCAGGACCATCTACTTTAGCTACACGTGGTGCTGTAGGTTTAGGTATGATGAAGTATGGTGGCGGTGGTGGCGGAGAATTTTCTAAGTAGTTCTATATCTATTTAGATAAGCCTGTAATAAATCCCTGTAATCTCTTTTAGCACCTGATATAGTTTTGCCATCATATATGTCGTGATGTCTTTTACATAACATAGCTACATTATTTATGTCGTATTTACTTGCTTTATCTCTACCACCCATACCAATACCTAATATGTGTGCTAGTTCTAGCCAGTTAGTGTTGCCACAATTTGGCCACTCACACGCGTTTCTAGCCCTTTTAAGGGCCTGTTCTCTTAGTTCTGATAGATTGTCCATCATTCTTCCTCTGGATTATAAAGTTCGTATTTAAGTGTAATTTCCTCGCCTGTAATTATTTCTACTAATGTTCTTAATAAAAAAACTTTATTGCCTTTTATTAATTCACAGTTAGGAAAATTACTATGGTTTATAAAACCACCTAATGGTGTACGAATTACACCGTGCTGAAATAAATCATCTTTAACGTGTGTTATACCTAATACTTGACCCTTAGCAATAGGACGTGTACTAAAGAGGCCCAATCCTTCCACTTTGGACCTCTTTATAGTTAATGATTTAGGTAATGGCCTATAGTTCATCAGGATAACTGTATACAGTTTCAGGATTAAAGTATGGGTCATACTCTGGAAAATCCCAAGCTCTATACAAATCTGCGTAACTAATTTCTGTATCGCCAGTACCACCACCTACATATATAGCGTGTGCTACCTTGCTTAAAAAGAATTTAGTAACTTTCTTTTTCTTATCAAAGCCTTTATAGTTCTTAGCGTCAGCTAAGTTTTTAAGACGTTGTAACCAATATAAAGTTCTCACCGTTACTTCACCACGTTGATGTGATATTTTTCTTGTAAGCTGTTCATCTGTATCATATATTTTTTCGTTATGTTTATATGTATAACGTTGGCCAGCAAACATACTTCCTTCCTGTAATAAAACTGATAAGTTATGAGTAAAGTCTATCTTTAAATTACCGTCTTTATATACAGTGTAACTAGCAAATACCCTATTGCCCTTTGGCGTCAAGCCAAGAAATCTCTTTCCGCCAAAGCTATCTATTGTTTTAGCGTATTCCATCTTAGCTTTACGCTTTTTAATTTTCCGTTTAGCGTCTTCTACTAAACGTTCATTAGATAAATCATTGTACCCTTTAGGTGCAAACACGCTATTATTGGTCGCGTTATAAACCACTATTCCTCCTTACATTTATGTACTTCTTCTAGTTGTACATTACATTCTTCACAATAATATGACATACCAGGTATAGGATGTGACATTATTCTTCCTCTCGTTTCTTTTGTTGTTCAAATTGATAGTTATAATCAGATACAAATTGTGCTAACAATCTATCAACTTCTCTTGTATTAGGTCCAGTTTGTGTTACTGGTGAACCTAATTGGTCTATTAAATTAACTGCCCACTTCCTTAGTTGCATAGGGCTGCTAAATATATTTTCTGCCATTAAGTGTCCTTCCAACAATGTGCGCTTGGATTCCAATGGTGCCAACCGTCATTGTATATTAACCAAGATGCTACTGCTGTAGCTGTCTCAGGGTCTGTCCTTTTCTTTTTGATTTTAAGTTTAGGTTTAAGCCAAGTCCAAGTATTGTCATTAAACTGCCATAAACCTATGTCGTATGTACCGTCTTTATTAAGTCCTTTAGCGTTTGGTTTACCTCTGCTTTCACAGTATATAATTTTTAACGCCTGTATTTTGTCATCTGTTGTGTCAAAATATTTGTCAATTAATGGTTGCCATTCTTTAACATACTCAATCATATATACGTCATTACGACATTGGATATACTCAGTCAAGCTCTCCACGCTCACAGGCAATGTAACTGCGCAACTGAGTAATATACCAATCATAATTAGGCTTGTTGTCTAGATTTATGTAGACGTTTGCTTTTAGCTAACTCTTTACGTGTATCATTTGGTGTAGATATTACGTAGTATTTAAAATGACCACGCTCTTTAGCTGGCATAGTAACAATGTCATACCCTTCTTCCCTAAGGTTAAACAATGTGCCACCAAATCGTGTACATCTTAAGTCAAATACAAATTCACTATTACTAATAGGTTCATTGTATCTTTCTGTTTCTAGTACGTACCTAATTAAGTTTTCTTTAGACTTAATATAACTAGGTATTTTTTTACCTCTAAATGATTTTACAATCATATTCCTCCTTATAAATCCATTGATAGATTCCACTCTTCTGGTAAATCAGAGTTGTCCATCCACCAACTTTTTCTCCACTTTCCACTATGTCCACCACATATAGCAGGGTCATTTGTAGAACATACAAAGTCAGGGCTTTTGTCTGACTTCTTGTTGTTTCTATTATCGTAAACCATTTGGCCACAATAAGGGCATTTCAAATCGTCACGATATGTTTTCTTTTCTTCCAATTTATTTACTACTTTCTCTACTACATTAGATATATCTGATACAGTAACAACATCAGCAGTTTCTAACGTTGTTATCTTGTCTTCCAAAGACATTTGGTCAAAGTCGTTTGGTATCTTTGCCTCTAAAGTACCTGATAATTTTTCTAACATTCCAAGATATTTATCCAACTGCTCATCATTCCACTGTTCTTTATTATCAGGGAACTTTTTAAGCTTTGCATAATCATTGGCTTTACCTATAACGTTTCTACGTATGTCTGTATCTTTAATATGTTCAGTCATAGTAGCAACTGTTTGTGCTATGAATTGTATATCTTGTGCCATTAGAAAGGTGGCTCTTCTGGTGTAGCTTCTGTCTTAGGCTTTTCAGTATCACCACCATCAGCATTGAGTATGTCATCCATAATAGAGTTCATACGTGCAATGTCTTCTTTAGTAGGTTTGTTTTCTTTCTTACGCATATCAACTTTAGTAACTTCAACCATAGCGTCTTTCTCAGCCATCTCTTGTGTATAGCCATCAGGTGCAATAGTTGTAGCTTCTTCTTCTGATTGTACAGAACCAGACCATAGTTCTACACCTAAGCCAAACCTCATACAAGCTCTTTTGAATGCGTCTGACTCTGCGTCTTTAAGATTACTTCCATCATTAAACTTATCACTGTTTAACTTGAAAGTATCAACATCGCCAAAGCCAACGTAGCTACCCATACCTTCAATAGTTATGGTGCCTTTAGCTCCAACAATTCTTTTCTCTCCTTTGTGCATACCATATACAGGTTCACACTCCCAGGAATATGACACATCACTATCACGTAGTCTTTCTACATAGTTAGCGTGTGGTACATAATCTCCAAACTTTCCAGCTGGTGCTTTTCGCACTAAGTTTTCTGGAAATGGAGATAGCAATTTCTTGGTATCTTTTACCATCATTCTCCTTTTCATATTCGTTGTAGGCCTTAACAACCCAAGAGGGGATAAGGCCGTCTGTTTATTCTTTTGTTAAAACTTCTAATTGAGTTACGCCACGTTCTATAGGTATAAATCGTATTCCTAGTTCATCATTAATAATAAAGTAGGGTTGACTACCTATGCCAGCGTATTCAATTGCTACTGTTTTAACAGTTGAATTGACATTCTTTCTTGACATATCTATCCAATTATACTAGACATTATCTAAATTAACAAGGTATTCAGCTGTTACTCCTGCACCATCTTTGCAAAATAACAACCATTGACAGGGTCTGCCCATACTTGCTAACTGTTCTAACGCATATGTGTTGTAGCTTTCTGTACTTCCATTAACCCATAACCTAATACCATTAAGATACATTGTTGTAGGTGTATGAAAATGTCCTGCTATAGCCATATCAAATGGTTCCATCATACCGTTAGCTGCTAGTGTTTTCCATCCTTGTAACTTTTTACCGAAACCATACCAGGGAAATCCATTAAATCCTCTGACATTATCTCCGTGCCATAATAGAAACTTACAGTTTTCTCCAAGGTCTGCTATATCAAACCAATGGTTATCACTAGAACTATCAGGTATTGTCCATTTAATTCTTTTTTCGTCTCTATATATCATTGACATTATGCTTCCAAGCATTCTGTCTGCGTTACTGTCTGGGTGATAATCTTTTCTTGACCTTCCACCAAGATGTCCGTGATTACCAATAACCCAATGAACATCTACTTCTTTAAAGTTTGCAAGTAATATATCAAAGAACTTTGTCATTATTCTAGGACCGTCTATTGTCACTTGTTTATAAAGTGAACTATCAATTAAGTGTGACTGACCTGGAAATATTAACTCACCTTCTATGATATCTCCTACTGCAAACACTGCGCATTTGTTTACTGGGTGTGACTTACGTTGTAAATTAGCTAACTCAACTATTTTATTAGCGTATTCAATTACTCTTGCTTCAGCAATCTCTGAATTATATTCAGGTGTTACTTTAGCTAATTGTATATCAGAAAGAACAGCTATTGCTGTTTCTTCTTTCTTTGAACTTTTACTTAATATAGGTTTAGGTATCTTAGGTTTATCCCAAGTCCTTAAGTTAGCATTTACTGCTTGATATACTGCGTCTACCATATCTGCTTTTTTGTTTTTAGCTTTATCAAGTTGCTTTAAAAGATTTAAGTTATCTTTTTTAAGGTCTTGAATTACCCTTGATTCAGCTTCAGCAAGCATATCTTGCACTAATTTATCTGGTTTATTTGGCATTGTATAATTTTTCTAAGTAATTAGTCATTGCTGTATCAGATATTCTAATATCAAAATTGTCTTTCAATATTCTTGTTAAAGTATATGATTTCATTTTGACATTGTCTTCTGTGATTCTTTTTTTGACTGCTTCCCAAAACTCAGCGGCTTCAGGAGTAATTCTACTTTCAACGAAATTACCCCTGGAACCATACTGTGCTTCGTCCAACAGTTTATTTATGTCTATCATACAAATTAGTATAGCAGAATAAAAATTAATACAAATGAATTGAAGAGAAAGGTTGGCACTTACCCTGGGAAAGGAGGACCAGACCAGCCGCTAAACTGTGATGCCAACCTTGCCCTCATTATAACTGATTAAGTTCTAAAGCAAATCTCTTTACTTCGTCTATATCAGCTAATCTAGTAATGCCAGACTTCCTCATAATCTGGTTACATTCTTTTAATAAGTTTGCACTGCTTGTATTATCTGCACCAAATACATACATATCTGATACCCATATACGTTTAGGTGCTTGTTGAGATAACCAACGTAGTGCTGGACCATCTACTAAGTTACCTCCACCTGTCCACTTATCTAAATATTCCTGATTAACACGTTTACCTTTGTCACCAATAATACGTAATGAACCTACATCATAACTCCATCTTCTTTCAGTACGATTATTACTAGAGTTATACATAGCTATTTTTACAGCAGGTAACATCTGCATTATTTCTAAGATGTCATCACCAGTAAAGTGCATAGAACCTGATGCGTCTATTAAGATAGTACCACCATAAGTACGTTGTCTTTGTTTAAAGACTTTCTTATCTACGCACCATCTATTCATATACTTAGGATTAACACCGTAATCCATAGGTCTATACTCTCTACCACCTTTGATTTTACCTTGAAGGTTTACAGATAATTCTGGTGTGTATATATCCATACGACCCCATCTACCTGTCATATCATTGATGTCTGGTTCATAATTCATATCAGAACCTGCTAATAATGAAGACATCTCATACTTACTTTGAAGCATAGATTCTTCTAATGTTTTATTGTCACCTTCGCCTTCGGCTTGTGACTGACTAGCATTGCGATTAGCAGATTGTTTTTGTTTAGCAGCTTCTTTAGCTTTACGTATTGATTCATAAACCTGTTCGTCTGTTGGACGTTCACTAAAATCATCACGTAATTTGCTAAGTTCTTTTGCTACTTTACGAACCTTACGATAACTAACTGTAGTTGCATAACTATGTCTATTTTGTAGAATCTTTCTATAGAGTGTATTAGCTTTACTTATAGCCCAATCTATTTGTGCTTTTCTATAACCTGTTAACTCTCCAGAGTCTTGTACTTCTTTAGATATTTTTAAGAAGTTTTTATATTCTGGATTGTTAGCGTCACGATTCCAATAGTAATGACTATCGTCAGTTACGTGCCACATTTTAGACATAAGATAAGTAATAAGTTCATATTCTGAAAACTTATATATAGCTTCATAATCTAAACGTGTTACTTTATCTGGACACATAACCCAATCTTCCATTTCTAATCCTTTACGATTAAGTAAATAATTAATTCTTACTTCTTCGCAAACTTCTACAGAAAATGAGTCTTCGTCCTCACCAAGTTTACCTACAGTCATTGGTGACCATTTGACGTGACCTAGTTCGTGTCGTCTGATATATTTTGAGTGATTAATGCCACATTCTTCACATTCATTGTCTAAAGGTACGTGCATTTCTTTAGACATATTAGATGTGCGTGGCTGGTCAGCGTCTTCAAAGATACGCCAACCAGCTTTACCAGATACTATCTCTGGGAATGGTGCATTAACGTGATTATTCTTCCTCATTAAGCTTACCTAAATCTTGTAGGTCTGCTTCATCTGATAATGTAATCGCGTCAAGAAGTTCTTCACCTCTTTCACCAAACACTAACTGAGCTGCAATGTTCTTTTTAACATTTTTAGCAGTTAAATCAAAGAACTCTTTCCAGCTACGTATAGATAGTCTTGTGTCCATATCTTCTGATAAAGATGTATCAGATACCACTTTATGCCAAGACTTAGGAAAGATAGACAGTGCTTTAGGATGAATTGTATCAACCTTAATTTTTACTGGGAACCTATCTTTCAATGCCATAGGCAAGCTATCTGGTTCTGAGTTAGTTGTTGCTATAACAGTAAAGCCTTCTTTAGGTCTTACTGTTTCTTTGTTGTCATTGTTAAGTGTCAACTGTGCAATTGCTTTGTCATCCATAATGGCGTGTAAGAATGTCATTGCGTCTGGTGATGCGTGGTCAATCTCGTTGACTACCAATCTACCACCTGTACGCCACGCTTGTATTGCTATACCATCGTGCCATTCAAAGCCACCTGCATTGTTAGGTTTATAAAAACCTTCCAAGTTTGCACTAGCTGTATCTTCTGTCATTGTTATCTGATACACATTAGGTTCTCCGTCCATATTGTATCCGATTTTATTTGTTGCAGCTGCATATGTTTTACCTGTGCCTGGTGGCCCGTATAACAATATTCTGTCTGCGTTACCAATAGCGTTAGCTACTAAGTTCCAACAATCCATTAGATTGTCTCCTTTCTATTAGGGATATATCTACAATAAATGCCTACATATCCATTTTCTTTTTTACGTTGTTTAATTTCGAACTGACCTTTGTCTTTCAAGTGTCTGATATTTGATTGTTTCATACTCTCAATATTCTTTTTAACACCTGATATCCATTTATCAGATTCGCCAATTAAATACCACACTTCTGGTGTGGATAGTAAAGTTTGTACCTTTGCATCTGTTAATAGTTTTGGTTGTTTACCGCTTCTACTTAAACCAGCTGCTGGTGGTTCTTCTCTAGTAATGTTATCGTTAACAATACCCATTACTCTTCCTCTTCATTTTGATATATAGTTTCTATATATGCTAAGTCATATGGGTAAGGCATTATTCCTCCTCTTGATTAGCCCAATTAGCTACTTCAGATATAAAATTATTTGATTTTTCTATAAATTGATTTTCCATATCTAGATGTATCATATCTTTGTTAGCTAATAACAAGCAAGATATTGTTGTAGGTTCAGTATTAAACCAATTTTGAAACTGGTCTTTGTCTATTAAAAAACCATACATATCTTCTAATAACTTAGGTGTAATTTCTTCACCGTGTTCATCTTGCATATGCTGTGTAATGCTTGGCCAAGTAGCTGCTACTTCCATTTTACGTGTATCATCTAGTTGTTTTGCTTGTGCAATAGCACCTGTCATTGTGCTAGCACTAACAATGTAAGTAAATATAACTACTTCATTATCTTCTAACTCAGCCCAAGCTAATACATTGTCTTCATTTTGATTAGCAGTATTGTTATGTTTATCTGCTTTATGATATGACATAGTTACTTCGTATTTATGTTGCGCCAATTTAGGTGCTTTTTGTATATAAGCATTCCTATTCATTGTTCTTCTCCTTTACAATTTTTGTCATATGCTTTGTCAACTTGATACTCTACAGCTTCAGCTAACATAGCACACCATCCTTTGACTTTTTCATCAAGTCCTGAATAATTATTTGCAGCATTATTTAAATCATTAACAGTCCAGTTAATAACTTGTATAAGCTGCGAATGCGTTAAGCTTTCTAATTTGTCTTGCATATTCTCCTTTCAATTAGAAGGGCTGGTATGAACCCAGAAGGGAAAACCAGCCCGACTGTTACTTGTTATTTTTGATACGTTGTTTGTATACACGTTCATCAATAACTACATTGTCTGTATCTTTAAATGTCTTTTGCTTTGGTGCATTTGTATCCCCATACGTTATTACTGTTTTACCAAATGCTCTTGACACTGCAATTACAGGCAAACTTTTATGACCTATTGTAATTAATTCATCATCTTCTGTTACATCTTTAGCGTATCTAGATACACCGTGTTTACAAGCTTGCATTATTCTTCTTCTTGTATTACTTCAACAACAGCTCTATCAATAGATATACGTTGGTCATCTAATGATTTAGCCCATCCATTATCTAATTCAGCACGTTGTAATATTGGCATTGGATAATTACTTAAACCAGCATTATCAAATTCAACATCCCAAACATTTTTAATATTTAAATTATATTTGTTTGCTATGTCATCAAGCAATAAAAATGGTTCACCCCAAGCTGATTCAAAGTTAAGTACTAATGTTGTTTTAGTTTCTTTAAGTATTTGTGTGTTACAATCACCCCATTTAGTACCCCAGTTTTTATATTGCCAATCAATACTATCCATTGCACCTGTTAATTTAAGTAATTTTGAATACTCTTCTTCTGTTACACCTGTTGGGTTGCCTTCTTTATCTTCACGCCACAATCTATATCTAACTCCGTCAATAGTTCTTGAACCAGAATGTATACCTTTAAATATATCTGGTGTGTCATTAACATTTGTCAATGATATTGTGTCGTCTTCATTTGTAATTACTTCACGTAGTTCTTTTAAAGCTTCAGAACTACCTGTAATTTCTACTGTATTGTCTGTCCAATTTGGCATATATATCTCCTTTCTAAAATACCGTTACAAACATATCACATTCTTTGCAGTAATATTCATTATCTTTTGTATCATCTACAATTAATTTTTTACCACAATTTTCGTGAAAATAATCTTCCATCATAGGATTTAAATTAATATTTGTTTCAAGATTTCTTAAGTCTTGTTTAATTTTATAATCCCAATAGATATCTTTAATTTTCCATTTAAGATATTTATATAATCTCAACTTACCTCCTTTCTATAGATAGCTTGTAACACACTAACTCGGTTAACACAGTTGTGTTTCGCACTGTGGTCGCTAATGTGCTACAAGCTACCTACTTTCAGTTACTGGAACAACAGGGCAGTTAAACCAGTTCTTACTTGTAAGTAGCTCGTCATTATACTGGGCTGTATAATGTTACTCTTCTTCTAATAATTTTTGTACCCATTCCTCTCTAGTTACTCCTGTTAAAGCAATTTTTAATGAAGTAAATAATTGTAATATTTCATTAAAGTATTGGTCTTTAAGAGTTTCTTCTCCTTTACCTTCAGTATAAAAGGTTACATCAAATAAGTCACCCCAATTATGTATAATTGTAATACGCATATTTTCTTTGTGATAATTTTTAAACTCTAAAGTTAAACCACCACGTTGATATTTTTTACTTTCTTGATGTTCAGTAACTTTGCATTGACTATAATCAAAATCTACTTCTTCTGCGTAAGCTTTGATTGCGTCTGCACTATCTGTGTACATTCTCATTTTAATATATCCTTTGCTAATTCATTAATTTCCATCATCATTGTGACAACTTCATCTGGTACATCATCTGTTTCGTTAACAAAATCAGTAAATCCTTCACGAATATGGTCATTAGCCATTGACATAGCTAAAAATTTATTCATAAATTCATCATTGTTTTTACTTAATTCATCAACAATAAGTGTTAATATTGATAATATATATTTAATTTGCTCTTCCACTATTCCTCCTCCATAGCAATATCTAATAAGTATTGTGTTAACTCATCAAATGTTTCACTAAGTGTTTCTTCAGTAACTGTTTCTGTATAAGGTAATGTATCACTACCTGAATATTCAACATACTCATCTTGATATGGATAATCATATGTTATTTCATATCCATCTTTGCTTTTAGTTACATCCCATTGTAATGAGATATTATCTAGTGTCATTAAAAACTTAATACCGCCCAGTTTATTAACTTCCCCTGGTGTTTTTATTATGACATCAGTTATTGCGTGGTTCTTTAATACATTAGGTATCATATCTAATATATCTCCAGCTACTTCAGTTGTTATTTCACTACTCATTGTTCTCCTTTCTATGCGTAGTAGGCCCATTCGAACCCGTGTGGGAAGAAGGGCCGTGTAATATTATTTAAATCTAAACAAATTCTTTATTATGTTTTTATATGTCCATTTACTTTGTCTATCGTGTATATCTTTTTTAGATAGCCATAGTAATTCTTTCCATTCATAATGTAATAGTTTAGGATTTCTAAATAATACAATTAATAATGTTACAATGTTTACAACTTCCCAACGTGGATGTCCAAACCAATAACCTGGTTCTCTACCACTATGAGATGTTGAACCGTAATTGTTGTAACCATAAATTAAGTTGAATACTTTATGTGCGTGTTTATGACATAATATAATTTCATTTTCATTTTCATTTTCCATTATTAAGTTGTCTTTAAAATCGCCATATGAACCAAACCATTGTAACCATAAGTTACCTTCGTTATGTTCGTCAACAGTAACTTTACAGTTTCTATAATTACACAACATATTCCTCCTCTATTTGTGACAATTGATATTCTTCGCAAGATACGCATAACAATGTAGATAATCTTTCTATACGTTCATTAAGCATTTCTATTTCACAATATTCTACAAATGTAGATTCTATGTGTTCACATCTGTAGGGTATTTTAACCATTTCAAAATGTTTATGAGTGTGTATATGATATCTGTCATTGTATGGATTAAGTATTTGTTGTCTAGTTGCCATATATCTCCTTCGTCTTTATGTGTAACTAATCTATGCTTTGCAATAAAAAAAAGGCTATAGAGTGCCATAAGGGGCTGACACTCTACAACCTGGTTAAGCTTTAGTAAGTAAAATCTCCTTCAGCTTTTGTTGGTGCATTCCATATATCTGTAATAACTAACTCATTTTGATATACAGTTTGTCCATTCTTTTGATAGTTATTAGCTTGAACTTTACATTCAACCATTAATCTACCAAATGGTCTTTGCTTACCTTCAGTATGATTTGCTTCAAAGAACTCATTAATTTTCTCTACAAGTTCTTCTCCATAAGCTACTGCATTTAAAGATGCTTGCTTATTATCTCTACCATCAAAGATAAACTTAAGACCATTCATAAATTTATCTCCAGTTTTTGATGCAATTCCAACATTTGGACTTCCATCTTTTGTTAATGTAGTCAACGCACCCGTTGCTACGATTGTATTCACTTTGTCAAGTGAGTTTGGATAGTTTGATAACACCGTATCTCCTTTCATATTATCCATTTTTTTATTGGCGTTCCAGCGAACCCAGGCGGGAAGCGGAACGTCAAAGCTTAAATCCCAACACTCATTACATAAAGTGCCGTTTAGTGTTTTTGTTTTATGTTTCCGTTTACATTTTGGACACATATTATCTCCTTTCATAAACACTTATGAGAACTTGACACAACTTCAAAACCATTGCGCTAAATGGTGTTGCTCCTTTCAAGTTCTCTTAACTATTTACATTATTTATTTTGGTCGTCAAGCTCTGCAAAATAACTAATAGCGTCATTACGTAAAATATTTTGTTCTTTACTAATTATTTTATTTAATCCGCCTTCACTAATATCTTTAATTTGTTGTTCATTTAATACACCTAAACTAGCTAAATTATTAACTGCTTTGTGTAATATCTCAATACTATCTAATAACTTTTCGCTCATTAGTAATTCCCTTCTGCCTTATCATTTAACATTAACTCGTTACAATACTTTGCCATTGATATATAATCTGTATTTAAATCATCAAACTCTATATTCAATGGATGATAATAATTATCAAACGCACTTATCATTTGTTTTAATTCATATACTTTCATTTATCCTCCTTAATAAATAATATATAAAAAATCATAGGGGAAGAAAAAACCCCCATAGAAAGAAAGCGGAAGCCGAACAAAAAATTATTTCGTTTTTATTTTGCTACCACTATATTGGAATTAAAAAAAACCTAAGGGCTAGCTATCTAACCAACCCTTAGGCTTCTTTGATTATATAAGTGAAGTAATATCTACACCAGCATTAACTAAAGCTTTAAATCCACATTTTCTATGAATATTAAGAGACTTAGTATTAGCTGTTCTATAACCTTTATCATTAGTTGTATTACTCCAGGATTTAACAACGCTAAACTTACCATCTTTAACGCCACTTCCACCATCGGCATATTCAACAACTTCCATTACTTCATCACATATTTCACAATTATCCACATTAACTCCTTTCATAACATAATATAAATAATCATAGAAAGATATATATACCCCCATTTAAACGAACAGGGGATGTAAGCAATGACTATTTTTTTATTAT
>Ga0255768_10001883_pt1 | contig 21312 bp, 21 predicted proteins | sample 071ome_33_FD_179983 | JGI IMG/M metagenome (GOLD analysis project Ga0255768, IMG submission 179983) | Coastal salt marsh microbial communities from the Groves Creek Marsh, Skidaway Island, Georgia - 071412AT metaG (version 2) | ecosystem: Environmental > Aquatic > Marine > Intertidal zone >...
CGGTAATACTGCATATACATGTGCAAGTCACGGATACACAGGAAACAATCCAACATTTTATGCTATAGGCGGAATGACCATAGCATTTGATTTAGATCAAATTGGCGGGCATCCATTTGAAATACAAGACGGAACTGGCACACCATATAACACTGGCTTGACTCATGTTGACGTAATTGGTAATGTTTCTACCGGGGCAAATGCTCAAGGCAAAGACGGTGGAACTTTATATTGGGAAGTACCTGAAACTATTTCAGGAAACTATAGATATCAATGTACTTTACATGCTGCAATGGTAGGACCAATAACAATTAAACGAATTTCAGTTATCTAATTGTTTTATTAATTTTTCTATTTGTTCTCTGGTATGCGTTAGATTGGTTTTTACATCTCTAACTAATCTCGGATCAACTCTAGTTGTATATTGAGAACTGTGTGCTACTTCAATTTGATTAGCAAAGTTTGTGTAAGTTTCTATTAATAAATCTAGTTTTTCTTTGTATCTACCTTGTAAGGTTTGAGAAATTTTTTTATATTTGTTTAGATCTTTTTTAAACTTATCTGATTGAATTAGTGTAATCATTCAACTATCTCCGGTCTAATTATAAGACAAAAATCATCATCAAATTCGCCATTACTTACTTCTGTTATACTACTATTTGCAACTAAACTTTGTAAAAAACAAGGCTTGTGTTGCGGGACGTGATATGTATCACCTTCTTTTATTTCAGATTGATAAATTTTACCGTCTGATGTGTCTATCCATTTGTATAAAAACTTGCCACTATTTACAAACCAAGTTTTATCTTTTTGTTTATGAAAAAAGAACCCTGTTTTTTTATTTGCTTCTTGAAATACTAAAAGTTTACCACAGTAATTTTGGGAATTTGTCCATAAGATTTCAAATCCCCAATCTTGCTTTTTTACATTATTTTGTTTATTCATTACAGTAACTCTATAAGTTTAAAGACAGTTTCAAGTTTGGTTTGATTTGTTTTGTTTGTAAGTGTGTTTCTTAAACCATGATGCAAAGGTTTTGGCCATTTAGTAAATGTAACCCATGCATACCCGTCATGTTCTTTATTTAATTTAGGTATAAATTCCTGTTCTACCACGCATAGATATGTATGGAAATGAAATTTACTGTCATTAGAAATAAACGTTTCTAACGGTATAGTTTTTTTAATATCTATTTTACCTATTTCTTCAGAAATTTCACGCTTGAGACTCTCCCAAGGAGTTTCCTTATCCTCAGCAGTACCACCAACTAAACCCCAAAGATTGCTTTGTTTTCCCTGCGTACGATGTAAAAAGAGAAAACGTTTAGTATCTAGAGTGTAAAATAATGCTCCGCTGCAAATAATATTATTCATACTAGTAATTATACTAATACTTTAGACGCCATGCTCCATGTGGATATTCCCCTTCAAACGAAAGAATCCACTCTCCTTCATCCCATTTGTATTGAATACCAGTATTTAAATTAGTTGTGTAAATGTTATCAGTTGCTTCACTTGCGTCAAAAACTACATGCCATTTAGATCCATCCCACTCTACAATATCATTTTCACCAGCAATAAAGTCAGTACCATCAGCATTTTTCCAATCATCAGCGCCGTCAACATTTATAGAATCACCTATGCCTGTGCCTAGCAACAATATTCTAGTCCCAGTAGTCCTTAGAGATACAGGACTTGTTTTTGTAGGATCTATTATATAACTAATTTTATTTGCATCACCCGTTGGTCCTGTTATAATAGTATCACTAGGAATAGTATCACTGTCCCAATTTATAATTAATTCACTTGGATCTGTTGCATTAATTGCAACTGTACCTGCTATTTCGTTTTCTACATCTTTTCTCTTAAGTCTTAATTCTGTCAATCCTGGTTCAAATATATCAGGGAACGCTTCGACATATGCTTCCCAGGAAACACTACCCACAACACCGCGTCTAATAATTTTAGCAGTATTGGTCATTACAAGCAATCCATAATCTTTGTAGGTATTACTAACAACTGTTGTTGCATCTTCTTTGAATACATCTTTTTTGTTTTTTGTTGTTGCTATAGTACCTGTTGGCGTTATAGAAACTGTGGTTTTTACATCAGCGTTAGGAACTGCTGCACCTTCACCTGCACTACTTAATGCTCCTTGCGGCCTACTTAGATCTAATTCTATTGTACCTTTGGTTTCGTCGTAAATGCTTTGAACAATGGCTTGCACTACTCCTAGTCGTTTTACTTTGGTAGGTGGTGATATGAAAATAGGAGTTTTGAACCCCATAGTTGCAACATCTATTTCACTTTCAGTTCCTATCGGAATAGATCTTGAACTAAAATTAATTGTGTCAAGATTTACCACACTAAGACTGGTCCAGTCTACATAATTATCTGTTGTTTGTATTTCCAAACTAGGATTAAACAGCATCAAAATTTGTTCCATTAATTGCAATTTTTGATCTGTATTTGAAGTCCACATATCAACGTTTACACTTAAAGTGTAAGGTGTAGGCATAAGTCTTTCAACTGTGTAGTTCTTACCTTGTGTGTTTAGATATTCATTACCATCTTCATCATAGGCACGTTCTCTTATGTTTAATTTGTTAACATAACTTGCATCACTTAATCGTGTTGTATCCATTTCTAATCCTGTGATGTATACAGCCATTCTAGGAGCACTAGGAATTTTATTTTCGGAATTATCTCTTAGTATATGACCAACTTGTCGTGTAATATCTCCATACATAACAGGAACTTGTGTTAAATTTCCACTTCCGTCTTTGTAAGAAAAATTACTCATTAATCTGACTATTTGAGTTATATATCTTCTTATTTGTCCGTCATAAAAATGTTGCATTAGTTATCTGCCTTAGGTCTAAGTGCTTTTGATAAACTCTGTCTTTCTTCAACAACCTCACCACCAATCGTGTCTGTATTTGTGTTGTTTACAAATGTTCCTTTTTGGTGTGATCTTGTGTCAGTGTTTGTCAATGTCATGCGTACTGAATCTTCTTGTTTAACCCAACGTCTACCGTCATATCTAAATAATCTATTTGGCATAAAATCTGTCCTTAAGAAGAAATCTCCTTCTGCACTGCCTGAAGGAAATCCTATACCGTGTCCAAATACTTCACCATTGCTAGGAATACCATCACCTAGCAAGTACCCTTGATAACCTTCTCTTTCAGGTGTTTGCATAACCCTGTCTGCAAGTTCGTTCTGTGTACTAGCATCTAAGTCAGTTGTATCTGTAGTTACAAGTTCAACTTCACCGTTATCGTCTGTTTGTAGTGTGAAGAAATGACTTGTGTCATAGCCAGATTTGGCTGCATCGGCTTCTGCTTGTTGCACAACAGCGTTATTAATTTGCATTTCTTTTTCATATGTTGATAAAAGATCTCGCAATGTTCCACTACCTGGATTATCCTCTTCCATAGGTAAATCTAATATTTCTTTGAATTCTTGACTATCTACTATTTGCTTTAATTTAATTCTATACAAGTGCGGATACCAAGTAGGGCTAAATCCTTCTGCGGCTCTGTTTACGTCTTCTACAACGTAATACCTTTTAAGAGCTACACTGTAGTCATTTAGAGCATATTCATCTTTAAGATGCGGTAACTCTATAACATCGCCTGGCATTATTTTTCTACCAAGAGTTTTTACACTTGAATTTATATGAATGGTCATAAACAGTGTATCATTAGATAAGAACAATCCAAACTGACTCATATTAAAGTCTATATCTTGTACATTGTAAATACCACGCATTGTGTAGATATCTGGATCGTATTTTCGATCTCTGTTTTCCATAAACAACATATCTTGTATGTTAGTTTCTTTAACAGCATCATAACGAGGCTGATCTGCTGTAGCATCAGCTTCATTTGGATTTTTCGGACCCAAATATTTGTGAACAAAGACGTCTGTGCCACCCACAGTGAACATCTCATAGATCCGTTTGTCTATGAATTCGTAATCTTTGCCTTTCTCTGGTTTGTATAAAGATAATCTTGGCATATACATATTTATCGAACGATAAATACTTGTGGAGAACTTTTCGTATGGCAACACTTACAACTAAAAAACAAGAAATATTTGACTATGTTAATGCTATGTTAGGCGGAGGTATGGTTGATGTTGAACTTGATCCAGTACACTACGAAACAGCATTAGGAAAAGCACTGGCAAGATTTCGTCAAAGATCAGACAATTCAGTAGAAGAAAGTTACTTCTTTATGCCTACTGTTATTGATCAAAATGAATATACACTACCAAATGAAATAGTTGAAGTTCGTAGAATATTTCGCAGATCAATTGGATCACGCACTGGCGGAGGAGATGGTGGTACACTGTTTGAACCGTTTAACCTTGCATACACAAACACATATTTGTTAGCCAGTTCTAACATGGGCGGACTTGCTACATACGATTTCTTCTCACAATACCAAGAATTAGTAGGTAGAATGTTTGGATCATTTATTGAATTTAAATGGAATACAGCAAACAAAAAATTAACAATATTACAGCGTTCACGTACAGAAGAAACGCTACTACTTTTATGCTATAACTACAGACCAGATGAGCAATTACTAGATGATTATCTTGCAAAGCAATGGATAAAAGATTACACTGTTGCTACTTGTAAATATATGCTGGGTGAAGCACGTAGTAAATTTGCTACTATTGCAGGCCCACAAGGTGGAGGCCAATTAAACGGCGATGCACTAAAAGCAGAGGCACAAGCAGAAATGGAAAAACTTGAACAAGAAGTCAGCACTGCTGTTCCAGGCGGCGTTGGCTACGGATTTACCATAGGATAATGGCAGAGTTTAGCCACAAAGAAGCCCACAGGCTTTTTTGGATGGTTAAAGGTCACTTTGGCGCAAGCGAACAAACTATATTAGAATCAGCACCTGGATATTTTAAACGTATGTGGAATAACAATGAAGCATATCTGCATGAAGAAGGATTTGCAGAAGCCTACCAAAAACTACTTGACAAACACAAATAATTTGTATATACTATATATTATTTGAAGGATTTCTTATGATTATAGGTATTTGTGGTTTAATAGGAAGTGGCAAAGGCACTGTTGCCGACATGCTTGTCAGTGATTTTGGATTTACAAAAATATCATTTGCTGACAAACTCAAAGACGGTGTTGCAGAAGTATTTGGTTGGGATAGACAAATGCTTGAAGGCGATACTGACGAAAGTAGAGAATGGCGTGAAAAGCGTGATAGTTTTTGGAGTGCGGAAACAGGCAGAACTATTACTCCTAGGTTAGTACTTCAAGAATTTGGTACAGAATGTATGCGCAAAGGATTTGATGACAGTATTTGGGTAAGTTTAGTTAAAAAGAAAATAATGCAAAATCCAGGTGTAAATTTTGTAATACCTGATGTACGTTTTCCTAACGAAGCAAATATGTTAAAAAGCGTACACGGTGAAGTATGGCGTGTGCGTAGAGGTCCTGATCCTGTATGGTTTAGAATGTACCAAGATATTGGTGTAGAACCTAAAGAAGTGCATCAATCAGAGTGGGCTTGGGCAAATGTAAACTTTAATCATATTATTGACAATGGTGGTACGTTAGACATGCTTAAAAGTCTGGTAAAAGATCGCCTTGCTTCCACCGAACTCCTTGCTTCTGCATAATACGTTGACAATTAGCGCAAACAGTTTTTAAATTACTCGGCCTGCAATTTTGTAAATCACCGTCAATATGATATACATTAAATTGTTCAGGATACTTACTTGTGTAACTACACTTTTCACAAATATCTTTCTTTTCATACCCTCGTTGCTTCCATAAAGGTACTCCGTGATTTAATCCGTTGCGCAAACATCTTTCGCAAAGTTTTCTATAATAAATTTTTTTACCTTTGCGGTAATTAATTGCACACGGACGCTGTCCACATCTACATAACGGTCTCATACTGTATTTAGCTCACCTTTTTGGTCCCTTTTTTATGTGTTTTGATACACTAATTTTGATTTTGTTTGCTAAATAATAGTAATAAACATATGTCCACAATAGGAGAATTATAATGGCACTAGTATCACCAGGAGTACAGGTCAGCGTTATAGACGAAAGTTTTTATACCCCAGCTGAGCCAGGTACAACCCCAATGATTTTTGTCGCTACGGCGGCTAATAAAACAAATGCTGCAGGCACAGGTACAGCACCTGGAACATTGGCAGCTAATGCAGGAACACCTTATCTACTTACTTCACAAAGAGATCTAGCAGATACATTTGGTGATCCGATTTTCAAAACAGATGTAAACAACAATCCGATACATGGCGGAGAATTAAACGAATATGGATTACAAGCAGCTTATTCATATCTAGGTGTTGCAAACAGAGCTTGGGTAGTAAGGGCAGATGTTGATCTAGGAGAACTAGAAGCAACTTCTACTGCACCAGCAGCTAATCCAGCAGACGGAACTTATTGGTTAGACACAGCAAATACTCTATGGGGAATCCAAGAATGGAACGGAGCATCTGTGTTAAACGGTGGACAAAGTTTTACTAATAAAGTACCTTATGTTATTACAGATGATACTGAAGTATCAAACACAGGCAGTGTAAACACTAATGGTTTTGCAGGAAATATCCCAACAGGTGCCGTTGGAGAAATTGGTTCTTATGCAGTTGTTGCTACTACTACCTTAATTAGAATATTCTACAAAAACTCAGCTGGTACTTGGGTATTAGTAGGTTCTGATCCTTGGGCAAAAAGTTGGCCTACAATCAGAGGTACAGCGGCTAATCCTTCATTTGCAGGAACAGCAGCAATTACTATTAATGGTACTAGCGTAACTGTAAATAGTTCAGATGCAGTAGCAGATGTTGCTACAACAATCAACGGATTACTTATTACTGGAGTTACAGCTGCAGCAGTAGACGGAAGATTAGAGATTTACAGTGATGGAACAGGAAGTGCGTCAGAAGACTCAACTACTGGCGGAGATATACTAATTGGCGGAGATACTGATAGACTTGGAGAACTTGGTATTGATGCAGGTACATATTATCCACCAGCATTACAAATTTCAAAACACACAAACGTACCTGAATGGAAAACAGCAGATACATACAACAGACCATCTGGTAGTGTTTGGTTGAAAACAACTACTCCAAACCTTGGAGCAAAATATGTTGTTAAAAAATGGAACAACAGTACTGAGCTATGGGAAACTGTAAGTGCTCCTTTATATTCAAGCAATGAAGAAGCAATTTATGAATTAGATCGTTCAGGTGGCGGAACAGGTTTATCTGCAGGTGATTTATATGTCGAAACAAACCTTGCAGGAGATCAACCTCCATTAGCTACATTTAAACTAAAGCGCAGAAGAAGTGCTGCACCTACAGTTATTACTGGAAACAAAATTATTGCAGGATCAATTAGTTCAGGAAGTCAATCATTTACTGTACAAACTACAGATAATGGTTCTTCGGCTTTTGAAGCAGCTATAACAGTAACAGCATCGTACACAGGTGCAGTTAGTGATTCAACTGTACTAGCAACAGCAATTAACTCTGCAGGAATTACAAATGTTACTGCTAGTGTAGATGCTACAAATAAAGTAAGTATTTCACACTCACTTGGTGGAGAAATTAAATTTGTTGATACAGATGGTGTGTTAGCGGCAGCAGGATTTACTCCTTTTGTTGACGGAAACAACGGCATACCAAACTTATACTATGCACCAGGGTCATATGCAGGTACACGTTTTGACGAAGCAGGTACTACTGAAGACGATGCAACAGCAAGTCCAGCAGTTTACCTAGCAAGTTTATGGAGTCCTGTTAACGATTCAGGATCAGGATTCTACACAGCAAAAGATACAGAAGTTACAGCAACAACAGCAGATGGTACACTTTGGTACAATTCAATTGTTGATGAAGTAGATATTCTTGTACACAACGGAAGTGAGTTTGTTGGTTATCAATATGACGGCGCAAGTGGACAAAGTTCTACAGCAAGTCCATACTACAATGTTGATTCCACAAAAGCAACTGATCCAGCAGGACCAAGAGTAAGTGCAAGCGCACCATCAACACAAAGTGATGGTACAGCTCTTGTAACAGGTGACCTTTGGGTTGACACAAGCGACTTAGAAAATTATCCAAAGTTATACAAATATAACTCAGCACTAGGAAATGCTAATGCTGTAGATAATTGGGTACTTGTTGATACTGGTGATCAAACTTCTGAAGAAGGTATTATTTTTGCAGATGCTCGTTATAACACAGCAGGCGCAAACAGTGATACAGCAGGAGACATTGAAGATCTACTAGCAAGTGATTACATGGACCCAGATGCTCCAGATCCAGCATTATATCCAAAAGGTATGTTACTTTGGAACCTACGTAGAAGTGGATTCAATGTTAAGAAATATGTAAAAAATTACATAAACACAGCAGGTAACAACGATAGATATAATGATGAATCAATGGCAGCGTATGACGCAGATCGTTGGGTAACAGAGTCAGGAAACCAACAAGACGGTTCAGGTACATTTGGACGTAAGGCACAACGTAAAGTTGTTGTACAAGCTCTACAAGCACTAGTTAACTCTAATGAAGATATTAGAGACAACGAGTCACGTATCTTTAACTTAATGTCTTGCCCAGGTTATCCAGAACTAATTGGTGAAATGAAATCACTAAACTATGACAGAGGTTTAACAGCATTTGTACTTGGTGATTCTCCATTCAGATTAGAATCTAATGCAACTGCACTTAACAATTGGGCAACAAATGTTAATCTTGCAGTAGAGGATAATGATAACGGTTTAACTACAACTGATCCTTATCTAGCAGTTTACTATCCAAGTGGATTTACAAGTGACAACTTTGGTAACAATGTTGTTGTTCCACCAAGTCATATGATGATGAGAACTATTGCACTAAGCGATCAAGTATCGTTTCCATGGTTTGCACCAGCAGGTACAAGACGTGGTGGTATTACAAATGCAAGTTCAACTGGTTACATTACATCAGAAGGCGAATTTAAATCTATAGCACTTAATGAAGGTCAAAGAGATACACTGTATGCAAATGCAGTTAACCCAATTACATTCATTACTGGTGCAGGTTTGGTTGCTTTTGGACAGAAAACAAGACAACTAGCAGCAAGTTCTTTAGATAGAATTAACGTTGCACGTTTGGTAATTTACCTACGTTCACAGTTAAATCAACTTGCTAAGCCATACTTGTTTGAACCAAATGACAAGATTACACGTGATGAGATAAAACAAGCCGCTGAAAGTTTAATGTTAGAACTAGTAGGTCAAAGAGCATTGTATGATTTCTTAGTAGTGTGTGATGAGTCAAACAACACTCCAGCAAGGATTGATAGAAATGAACTATACTTAGACATTGCTATCGAACCTGTTAAAGCAGTTGAATTTATTTACATTCCACTAAGACTTAAAAATACTGGAGAAATAGCAGGACTGTAAGATTGATAAATACTTATAGATTAGGAGCAAATTAAATGGCAATATCAACACTATCAAAAATTACAGTACCTTTGGCAAGCGGCGATTCAGCTTCAAACCAAGGTCTGTTGATGCCCAAACTACAATATCGTTTTAGGGTATCTTTGGAAAACTTCGGAACATCAACTCCGACAACAGAATTAACCAAGCAAGTTGTTGATGTAACTAGACCAAACGTATCCTTTGAGCAAATGACATTAGACATTTACAACTCAAAAGTATACTTGGCAGGTAAACATACTTGGGAACCAATTACACTTAACTTACGTGAAGATGTAAACAACAATGTGCAAAAACTTGTTGGTGAACAACTTCAGAAACAATTCGATTTCTTTGAACAGTCGAGTGCGGCATCAGGACTTGATTACAAGTTCACAACTAGAATTGAAATTCTAGATGGTGGTAATGGTGCAAACACACCAAACGTGCTTGAAACATTTGAACTATATGGATGTTATTGTGAAAGTGCAAACTACAACACACTAGCATACGCAACTTCAGATGCAGTAACAGTTACGCTAAACATACGTTACGACAATGCTATCCAGACACCACAAGGTACAGGTATAGGTACAGCAGTTGGGCGTACAGTGAATACACTAGTCACTGGCGGCGGCGCTTAATAAAAACAAAGTTCCTAGTCTTTCAAGGGGTACTATTGCAGTACCCCTTTTTTATTATATACGTAGATAATTTCCAAAGATAAATATTAGTATGGGAAAGTTCACAGGTTTTTTAGACAACTTAGCAAGAGGCGCTTTATCTCCAAAAGGTAACCTTGGAGACTTCCGTCACGCCAGTAGAACATTTGTTGACGATGCATTTAGGTTAGCTCCTAAATCTAAATTTCTTTATCATGTTCACTTTCAGTTTAATCCAGTTGCATTTGACAATATTAAAGAACTGGGCGAGAAACACAAGCAAGAAATAGGACTTTTAGTAAAAGCAGCCGATTTACCAAAATATTCAGCAACTGTTGATACCAAAAAGAAATACAATAGAGTTAAACATGTTCAAACTAGTATTAGTTATGATCCAGTTAATATTACATTTCATGATGATAACTTTGGCGTAACCACAGCAATTCTAGAAGCATACTATAGATATTATTTTGCAGACGGTAACTATGGAAGTTATCCTGGTGCATATAACAAAACCTATACAAGAGCAACAGCAAATGATCCTGTTAACACTGAACTAAGGAGATTTGCTGCACAAGAAAAAGCACAACCTGGTGATAACACATATCTTGGAACTAACTATAACAAGTATGCATATGGTTTAGATAACAATGTAACAGTACCATTTATTAATAATATTCAAATTAGTCAATTGAGTAGAAAGACTTATACTACATATACACTTGTAAATCCAATTATAACTAATTGGTCACATGACAATGTAGATGCAAGTGATGGTTCAGGTGTAATGGAAAATAGTATTACTGTAGCATATGAAGCAGTTTGGTATGATAGAGGGTCTGTTGAAGCCGGTGCAAATGGTAATCCTGTCGGATTTGGAGATCCTTCACACTACGACACTACACCTAGTCCTGGCAGTTTGTTAGGTGGAGGCCAACTAGGCTTAGGTGGAATATTTGGTGCAGGTATAGATTTGTACGATTACATTACAAAAGGTGGAGGTAAATTTAACAATCCTTTTGCAGCAGGATTAGCGGCTGCAAATCTAATTGGTAACGTGAGAAATCTCAGCAAAGAAGGCTTACGAGAAGAAGGATTTAGTTTACTTAAAGGAGCAATTGGAGCAGCGGCAGGTGTAGATGTTAGCGGAGTTAGCAACACAGTATTTCCAAAGAATGGAGGTAGTGGCGGTGCAACTGATTTAATTTTAGGTACAGCCGCAATCGCAGGACTATCTGCTTTAAGCAGTGTAAATAGAAACAGCAGTGCAGCTGCTATCGAAAGTGCGGCAAAGCAAGCATTTGGAAAAGATTTTCAATCTCAAGGAAATGCAGGTGGAGTCAACGAAAGAAATGCAGCTTATGAAGCATTACCAGATAGTCAAAAGCAAAATTACAGGAATCAAGTAACAGGTACATAATATGAGCGACTTACCACAAACTACAAAAAAATCCGATCAAAAAGTTGTAGAATTCTTTGATACATATTTTGACCAAAAATTAAGTTTTCCAAGCAACCAAGTTGATGCTGTAGTTGGATTTTTTACCAAAAGAGGATTTGATAATGAAGCAGCAATCAGTGTTGGTAGTGTGCTATTACAACAAGCAAAAATTGACAGTGTAAATGTTTTCCAATTATTAGATACGCTAAAAGGGTTAGACGATGTTCAATTAAGTAGTATTGTTACAGAAGTTTTAAATTACAATAGACCTAAAACAAGCACTCTTGGATTCAAACGCACAGAGCAGGTTGAAAAATTAGAAAAACGCAACATAGTGGTATAATACTATGGCTCGTTTTGCGCAAGGTAAATTTAACTGTAAAAATCCACAAAAATACGTAGGAAGAAAAACGCCTACATATAGAAGCAGTTGGGAATTTGCATTCATGCGGTTTTGCGACGAACATCCTAATGTAGCCCAATGGGCCAGCGAAGCAGTACGCATTCCTTATAAAAACCCTCTTACTGGTAAACATACAATTTATGTACCAGATTTTTTTATTGCATATGCTGATAAAAACGGTAAACAGCGTGTTGAAATTATTGAAGTTAAACCTGCTAATCAAACTATTAAAGAAAAAGTTGGACGTAGCAGACATAATCAAGCCAGCTATATATTAAATCAAGCCAAATGGGAAGCAGCCAATAGATGGTGTAAACAACAAGGTTTACATTTCCGTGTAGTAAACGAAACAGATATATTCCACCAAGGTACAAGAACTTAATAAATGACCTGTACAATTCAGTCTCCTATAAAAGCAACCTTTTTACATAATCCCAAAGCAGCAGGAATTAGTATCAGCCGTTGGTTAGAAAGAAATGTCGCCGGAAAAATTATTCAACCTAAGCATGCTATCTATAAAGATTTAAAAAATCAAATAGACTTAGGATATACATTTTGTGTTGTTCGTAACCCTTGGGATGTAATTGTAAGCAGATACGAATTTATCCTTGCTCGTACAAAAAAAGTCATAGAGTATCTAAAAGATCCGCCGTATGATACACCAGTTGAAATTGAGATGGGATTGTTGTCTGGTTATTTAAATGATGATAATTTTAATATTGAAACACAAACAAAAATTTTACAAAAGTTAGAAAAAGGTTTTAAAGAGTTTTGTATAGATCATGACATAATTAATCAAACTGATTTTTCTAACGGATGTGATTATGTTATGAGATATGAAAATTTAGTAGAAGATTTTAAAATTATCCAACAAAAATTAAAATGCAATAAAGATCTAATGTGCTTAAACAAGACTGCAAACAAAAAAAATTACAAAGATTATTACAAAGATTTTGAGTGTATTGAAATAATAGCTGAAAAGTATCAAACCGACATAGAAACCTTAGGATATAGTTATTAACTAAATATAATAGTAGTTAACGGTGAACACATGACTAAAAAACTTGAAGAATTATTAAATATGCCAGATTCTAAAGAGCTTATCGAAGAGTCTAGAAATGCTGACAAAGCACAACAAGCGGTAGTTGAACAAGAAGAAACAGCTCGCACTATACAAGAGCTTGACAAAATTACAGCAGCTTTGCCTCAGGTTAAAGGCCTAGGAGAAATGGCAGACAATGAGCTCAACGAAGTTTCTCAAAAATCTATGCAGGCATACGAAGATCTAATGGATTTAGGAATGAATGTTGAAAGCCGTTATTCAGGTAGAATTTTTGAAGTTGCAGGGAACATGTTAAAAACCAATTTAGATGCAAAAGTAGCTAAATTAGATAAAAAATTAAAAATGGTTGAGTTGCAACTTAAAAAAGAAAAGCAAGACAAAGACGGATCTGTTGATGGTGATATAGTACAAGGTGAAGGTTACGTGGTTACAGATCGTAATAGTTTGCTAGAGAAACTGAAGAATATGGATAAATAACATATAATAGGATCACACGATATGAGAAAATTTGTAGAATACTTAACAGAAGCACAAAAAACTTACAAGTTTAAAGTAAGAATTGCTGGCGAACTTCCAGAAGGGTATGCTGATAAACTAGAATCAGCACTGACAAAATACGACATAGTGTCTATTAGCGCAGGCAAAAAGACACCAATTTCAGAAAAACCTTTAGATTTCCCCCAGTTACAAAACATGGAAGTAACGCATTATGACGTAGAAGTTAATTATCCTGCAACAGCATTTGTATTAGAACAATACTTAACAACAGAAACAGGTGTTAGCCATAGCCATATTATAGTACGTGGCGAAGGAGATCCTATAGAACGCTATCAAGAACCTTTAGATGATGCACCTTATGAAGCATTGTTAAACACAGAAGACATGGGCGGTGAATCTGCTCAGACTGAAGTTGGTTCAAACAGAGTAATGGATTTATTAAAGGAATTAGAAGTAGCACGTAAAGAAAGAGCTATTGATCCTGTAGAAGGTGTGAAACCAGGAGAGTCCAAGGACATATCAGACAAACAACAAACAAAAAGCCCGATAGGAAGTTAATTATGGATATCAAAGATCTTATACAAAAAGCAGACGCTTACGGAAAAGAAAGTCAAGCACAACAACAGCAAATCGAAGAAGGTTTGTGGGATGACTTTGTTGCAGGTGCAGCAGACCTTGCTAAAAAATTAGGAATACCACCTGAAACAGCAGACAAAGTTGCAAATGCTATTTCTACTCAGCCAGAAGCAGAACAAGAAGTAAATGCAGTTGATCCAGCGGCTGGTGGAACAGCAGCAAGCGGTTCGGGTGTATCACCAGATGCGGCAGGCGAAACACAAGATCTTATGACACGTTACAATGCAGGCGGCAAAAAAGCAATGCCTGAGATTGAAAAACTACAACAAGACCTTAAGGATCTGGGCTTTGATCCTAATGGTGTTGACGGTAAGTATGGAAATGGAACATTCAAAGCAGTTCAGGAATTTCAAAAAGCAAACGGACTACAAGCTGACGGACAAGCTGGTAAAGACACACTTGCTAAAATAGAACAAGTTAAATCGGGTGGCGGCGACAACACATCAGGAAGTCCAACTCCTACTGATGTACAAGATCGTACAAGAGGCAGCGATACTGCTGCACCAGATGCAGAAACACAAGCAATCATTGATGAACTAAACGCACTGTTACAACAAATGGGACAACCAGCAGGACCAGCAACCGGTGGCGGTGATCCGGAAGTTATAAGCACTAGCGTTGACTTTAGCGGATATACAAGTATCCAAGAAGCAATGCGCAGAACAATGAATCTTTACAGTCTATACGAAGCTACACAAGAACAAAATGCCAAAGTAGATGAGCTTTTAGCAAAACTACAAGGTACACAGTGGGCAAAAGATAATGCAGATGCATTGCAACAATATGTTGACAGAGTAGGTCGTGCAAAAAATGCTAATGCTGGCACAGACGGACCAGGAGACACTACACCAAATGCAACAACAGCAGCGGCAGCTGGAAGAGCTGATGCAGCTGATGCAGGCGCCGCAAAAGCAGGTGTAGACGGACCAGCAGATGCCACAGCAGCTGCGGTACAGGGTGGAGATGCGGCAGCAACAAGTACTCCAAATGCTTCAACAGCAGCCGCTGCAGGTAGAGCAGATGCTGCAGACGCAGGTGGTGCTACTGATGCCGAAAAAGCTGCAGGAGCAGGCCAAGCACAAGCGGCGGCACCTAAAGTGGGCAAAGAAGTTTATGTACAAATGGGGTCCAACGGTCCAAGCACAGCAAACTTCAACGTAGCACAAATGAAGAAAAAATATCCTAAACCATATGTAGATATTCCAGCCGAAGACGGAACAGTTACAAGAGGTTATGGAGCACCAGAAACACTACAAGCATATGTTAAAAAGAATCCACAAGCAAAAATTGTAGGAGCAGCAGGTGATGCAGGAGGACAAACTGTTGTTACAAGCAGACAGTTTGATCAAGATGCAATACAAGAAGCTGCAAGCATGAACGTTTCAGCAGATAATGCAGCAGAACTAGCAGAACTATTAGGAATCCTAAGAAATGCAGGCATGCCAGACGCAGCCCCTGTAGCAGATATGCACGTAGATATGCCAATGGCACACGATGCAATGCATACAGATATAGACAGCCACAAACAAGGTCCAATGCCATGTGCAACATGTGGTGCAGATCATGAACCTGGTCCATGCGGTGGAGGAGAAGATTGGGACAATTCGCCAGACGAAGGTTACAGTGACATGATGGATATTATAAAACTATCAGGCGGTCCAAACTCAAACAAAAATCCAGGTGATATAAGAGTAAAAGATCCTAGACAAAACGACGAAGCAGTTGACGAAGATGGTTGGGACAACTCACCAGAAGAAGAATACAAAGATGATGATTACATGTATCAATCAGGTGGTATTCACAAAAAGAAAAAAGCCTACGCTAAAGCACAAGACGGCGATAATGCAATGGCAGTAGAAAACAGCATTAAAGCACAACTGTACAAAGCACTAGAAGAAAAATTTCAAAACAAATAATTCAATAGCGTCGAAAGGCGCTATTTTTTTGGTTAAATACTTTCATGAGTAAAAGTTTAGATGGTGTTCTTACCAAGAAAGCAAATCAACGAGAAACCTATACTGAAGAACAGATCAATGATCTAATGCAGTGTATGAATCCTGACGCAGGTTATCTATATTTTGCAGAAAAATTTGCATACATACAACATCCTGTCAAGGGCAAACTTTTATTCGATCCTTTCACATATCAAGAACGACTGTTAAAAAGTTATCATAATTATAGATTTAATATTAATATGTTACCACGCCAAACAGGAAAAACTACCTGTGCGGCAATATATTTGCTTTGGTATGCTATGTTTAATCCAGATCAAACTGTGCTGATTGCTGCACACAAGTACACAGGCGCACAAGAAATTATGCAACGAGTAAGATATGCATACGAACTATGTCCTGATCATATACGAGCAGGTGTTGTAAACTACAACAAAGGATCTATGGAATTTGAAAATGGCAGTAGAATAGTAAGTGCAACAACAACAGGCAATACAGGACGTGGTATGTCCATATCACTATTATACTGTGACGAGTTTGCATTTGTTAGTCCTACTATTGCAGATGAATTTTGGACTTCAATATCACCTACACTAGCAACAGGTGGTCGTGCTATTATTACTTCAACACCTAACTCAGATGAAGATACATTTGCTGTGATTTGGAAACAAGCAGAACAAAAATATGATGAACACGGAAATGAACAAGACGTTGGTGTAAATGGTTTTCATTCTTTTACCTGTCATTGGAGTGAACATCCTGATAGAGATGAAAAGTGGAAAGAAGAAGAACTTGGTCGTATAGGTGAAGAACGTTTCCGCCGTGAATACGAATGTGAGTTCTTGGTATTTGATGAAACACTTATAAATGCTATAAAACTTGCATCACTTGAACCAACTTCACCTTTAATGAACATGGGTCAAACACGTTGGTATCAAAAATTACAAAAAGACAAAACTTATATTATAGCACTTGATCCTTCAATGGGTACAGGAGGCGACTATGCCGCTATACAGGTATTTGAACTGCCTACATACAAACAGGTAGCAGAGTGGCGTCACAATACAACACCTATTACAGGACAAATACGTATCCTTGCCGACATATGTAATCATATTGCAAGCGAAACACAAAACCCTCAAGGCATATATTGGAGTGTTGAAAACAATGCGATTGGCGAAGCTGCATTAATTGTTATTAACGACTTTGGTGAAGAAAACATACCGGGATTATTTGTTAGTGAACCTATGCGCAAAGGACATGTACGCAAGTTCCGCAAAGGGTTTAATACAACTCATTCAACAAAAATCAGTGCTTGCAGTAGATTAAAAACTATGATCGAAAATGACAAGATGCAGATCTATTCAGGTGCTATGATAAGTGAACTCAAAGGATTTGTAGCAACAGGCAGTACATACAAAGCAAAAGTAGGAGAAACTGACGATTTAATTAGTGCTACACTACTTGTGATTAGAATAATGAGTGTGTTGAGAGATTGGGATCCTAGGGTGTACAATACATTCAAAAGCATGGAATCAGAGGAAGATTATGAACCACCAATGCCTATCTTCATTAGCACCAACTATTGATAAATACTAATATGAAAAACTTGGATTTAATAGGCGAAGAGCTGTTTAACAAAATTAGAGGAAGATTCCCTTCGGTTACTATAGGTAATCAAGAGGGAGTTGTTACTAATGTGCCATCCGAAGCACGTTTCTTTGACTTTGACTTCAAAGAAGGTGATAACAACCTAGGCAAAGTCAGCGTAAGTGTTGATGATCAAAGCCTAAGTGTTATGTACAGCAACAATTTTGTTGAAGGACAAGACGCATTTACAAGAGAAAAATGGTATGGCTTTTTAAAAGAACTACGTTACTTTGCAAAGAAAAGACTATTAAATTTTGACACAAGAGATATTACTAAATCAAATCTCAACCGCAGAGATTATAAATTTTTAGCGAATAATACTGGAGACACAACAATGAGCGAATCAAAGATGTATGGTACAAGCAAGACCAGTTATCAGGATGTTGGCAGTGCAAGACTTGCACTTAGACACAGCAAGCCTGTCAATCAAGAACTTGCACATGGTAGAACACAACATGTAGAAGCAATCTACATAGAAAGTGATCAAGGAGAAAGATTTAAATATCCTTACAGACATTTGAATGGTGCAAGAGCAATGGCACGTCACGTAAGCGAAGGCGGTAATGCTTATGATGACTTCGGCAAATACATTGTTAGTCTTTCAGAAGAATTAAACAAACTACGTAAATTCAAAAATTACATGGGTCGCTCAAGTGTAATGGCTGAAGGTTTACAAGGTTACATGGATGTGGTATATGAAAGAATTGATACAGTAAAGAAAACTGTTGAACAACTACAACGTTCTGCATACTACAAAGAAGCATTTGAAAATTTTGAAGTTACAACTTTAGAAGAAGTTCCAGAAGATGTTTCAAGTAATTGGATTGATCAACTTACTATTAAACAATTCAATGAAGAATTAAAAGACGTATTTCCTTACATCTATAAATTAGTTAACGAAAAAACTAAAGCATCGGAGCTAGGACCTGAAGATTTACTAGGTGAGTTTAACATCGGCGACAAGGTTCGCGGCGCACTTGGTATTAACCAGGTAAGACCTAACGACTTTGTTAAAAGGTCAATTGAAATTTCCGACAGATATTCAGATCTTGTAAAAAACGGAACAGTATCAAATGCTGAAGAAGCTAGTAAACAGTTGCACGAACTTTATATGGAATTAATCAACATGAGCAGAGAAATCCAAAAAGCAGGCGGCGGCAACAAAACAATGGTAAACGCTCAACAGCAGTTGAAAGTAATTAAGGCAGCGGCAAGAGGTGAAGAAAGTGCCGCAAGTAAATTAATAACAGCCGCACAATCCGAACCTAAATTTATAGTAGATTTTGTAAAACAAGACGTACAATCTATTGGCGAATCAACAGTTGATGAAGGTCCAATTGACTGGCTCAAAGACAAATATGCTGATTTCAAACAAGGTCGTGAAGACAGCATGAAAGATTACAAACAAGATTTACATATTCTAAAAACTGTTCTATCACATGGTGGAATGGACGATTCGACTATCAGACGAATTGAAGATGGATGCCTTAATGATCCTAGAGTTTGCTTGTACAACACCATTAGGAAAAATGGTATTCCTGCAGGCGATATGGACATGGAAGTTCAACGTATAGGTGATGATCTGAATTCAGGTTGGACAACACGAGCAGGAACTACAGATGAAGCAGTTGATGATTTTGATACATTTGAATCATGGGCAGACGAGGTAGTTGAATCAGGCGTAGTTTCAGAAATGCATGATGATCCAAAATACAAGGCATGGCTAAAAATTTACAAGAAAAGTCCAGATGCTGCAGAAGCAGTACCAAATCATTCAGAATTTTTAAAATACTATCAAAGCACACAAGACGACAAGAAAGACACAAAAGAAGGCATGGAAGACGAAGGTCCAAGCATTCCTGTAACAGAATTTGTTCTTTCTTTGTTTGATAGAGAAAAAGGTACTTTTCCAAAAGGTGAAACAGCAGTGCTAACAGCAATAGAAAAAGATTACGGCGAGCAGTACATTAATCCTGCAAAACAATTTATAGAACGGATCATGTCAACATATGAACGCTATGCTGCACCAAAGCAGGATGATATTGTACTAGATGCAGAACCTGAAGGTACTGTAATGGAACCAACAGTAGGACAAGAAGAAGCAAAAGAATTAGAAGATATGAAGAGAATGGCAGGAATTTCCATTTAATTCAAAAAAATAGCAGAAAACACTTGACTTCTGCTAAATATTATTGTATAGTATGTAATGTGCTATATGATATTAAGGCACAATGCAATAGGCAATATATAAGGAGGCAAAACTATGGCATCATTAGCTGAAATTAGAGCAAAACTAAAAGAGCAAGAATCACGCACAAGCGGTGGTTCACAAAGCGGCGGCGACAACGCAATTTTCCCATTTTGGAATATGAAAGAAGGCGAGACAAGTGTTCTACGCTTTTTACCTGATGGCGATGAGTCAAACACTTTCTTTTGGAAAGAACGTTTGATGATCAAACTTCCATTTGCAGGAGTAAAAGGTGAAACTGATTCACGTCCTGTGCAGGTACAGATTCCATGTATGGAAATGTATGGCGAGACATGCGATATCTTAAATGAGGTACGTGGTTGGTTTAAAGATCCAAGTCTAGAAGACATGGGTCGTAAGTATTGGAAGAAGCGTTCATACGTATTCCAAGGCTTTGTAACTGATAGTCCGTTACAAGAAGATAGAACTCCGGAAAATCCAATCCGTAGATTTATCATTGGTCCACAAATTTTCCAAATTATCAAAGCGGCATTAATGGATCCAGACATGGAAGAACTACCAACAGATTATACTGCTGGTGTAGACTTCCGTCTTGCAAAAACAACCAAAGGTGGTTATGCAGACTACTCAACATCAAATTGGGCTCGTAGAGAGCGTCCACTTGGTGATAGTGAAATGCAAGCAGTAAACACACACGGTTTGTTTAACTTGAGCGACTTTTTACCTAAGAAGCCTACTGATGTAGAACTTAAGGTAATGAAGGAGATGTTTGAAGCATCTGTTGATGGCGAGGCTTATGATGCTGATCGTTTTGGTCAGTATTTCCGTCCAGCGGGTATGGCAGCACGTACAGGTGATCCAAATGTATCATCAACTAACGGTACTGCAACTTCAAGAACAGAGGCGCCAGCAGCAACTCCAGCACCAGCTGTAGAAACTGCACCAGCACCACAAGCAGAAGCAACTCCAGCACCAGCGGCTGAAGCGGCTCCTGCAGACAGTGGTGACGGTAAGGCACAAGACATTCTTGCAATGATCCGTTCAAGACAACAAAACTAATAGCACAGGGAGGGAGCAATCCCTCCCATTAACTTGGTAAAGGAGATATAATGGCCAAATCATTTGACCCGAGCAAGTTTAGAACTGCTCTTACAAAATCTATTTCAGGCATGAGTGCAGGATTTAATGATCCTACTGATTGGATTTCAACAGGTAACTTTGCACTCAACTATCTTATCTCAGGTGACTTCCACAAAGGTGTACCTATGGGTAAGGTGACTGTGTTTGCAGGTGAGTCAGGCG
>Ga0255768_10001886_pt1 | contig 21292 bp, 17 predicted proteins | sample 071ome_33_FD_179983 | JGI IMG/M metagenome (GOLD analysis project Ga0255768, IMG submission 179983) | Coastal salt marsh microbial communities from the Groves Creek Marsh, Skidaway Island, Georgia - 071412AT metaG (version 2) | ecosystem: Environmental > Aquatic > Marine > Intertidal zone >...
CTGAAACTAGGTATTAGAATGCCTGAATATTTGATAGTAGATCCGGGCAAAAGAGTAATTGGCAATTGTATTCCTTTGGAAATTCAGAGTGAAAACTTTTTCTCTGAAGAAGATTCAGTTAGAAATGCAGAGATAAAGAAAAGACAAAACCAGTTGGCACTAGCTAATATTAATTCTTTGAATTATTTATACAGCGCCAAAAATCATCCAATTGCTTCTAGTAAAATTGGCTCCATTGTTTGGGATGGCTTTATTGCGGCACTTGATGATAATTTTACAGCATATCGGGAAGAATTAGATTCTGATTCATTGGCATATGTAAAATCAATCAACAAAACTTCGGAAGTATTTTTAACCGTATTTGAAAACCTGTCAAAAGTAAATGATGGTAGAGTATTCGATATGGATTTAAACTTACTAGCATTTTCATTTTTAGTTGATGATTCCACATTTATGAGTAAATGTAAACAGTTACATAAAAAGTTTATTTCTAATGGGAATGAGGAGGAACGAAATACTTTTTGGTCGACTATGTTAGACTACAATGAGAGTGAAAATCTCTTTTCAAACTTCATAAACTTCACCTTAGATAGCAATTTGATTACACTGCTTAATGAACCAAAAACTATTGAAGAAATTGATTTTTACAATTCCATTAATTGGATAATAAATATAAAATACAACCTAGAGAATGAGTTAAAATATTCCGAAGTGCTTAAAAATATTGCATTAAATAATAAGTATTCAAGCAATTATCGAACTCAAGCAGCAATTGCACATTCCACCAATTTAAACAACAGATTCAAAAATTCATCTGAGTTTTATTTGAAAATACTTCCTGATTTAATTCCAGAATATCAATATAAATTGCTCAAAAATGGTTTAGATTATTTTGTTCCAGCAGAAGAAAGCATAAAGCCTCACCAATACGAATTAACCAAAGACATTTGGGAGTCTGATTGGTGCCAAAAAAGCAACACCAATAAAAGGTTATTCCAATATGTATTACAAGATGAATACAAACGTTTAACCGAAATGTATACTTCAATCGATGAAGTAGTAAGTGAGACTGATAAGTTATATTTCACTCTGATAAATGATATTTTTAAATCAATAGAAGATTAAACTTTGGTTCTTATTTAAAATCGTTCTAAATTTGTATTGTGAGTGAGCAAACTGCCAAAGATTTAAGATTTGATTGCCCAGCTGAAATAATTAAATTGACAGAAGGCGAATTGAACCAAAAATTAGCAGAAATGGGTTGTGTTCCAGGTACAGAAATTGAAAAATTATATTCTGCACCGACTGGAGACCCAATCGCATTCAGAATTGATTCATACGTTTTAGGCTTGCGTTCATCTGAAGCTGAACAGATCGTAGTAAAAATGAATGATGAACTTGAAACTTCTATATAGTGAGACGCGTAGCTTTAATTGGGAATCCGAATTGTGGCAAGTCAACCTTATTCAATAGGCTAACTGGATTAAACCAAAAAACCTCCAACTTACCAGGAACAACAGTAGACTCGCATGAGGGCAAAGTAAAAATCAATAATGAATGGTTTGAACTTGTAGACCTACCGGGTATTTATAGTTTATTCACTAATTCTGAATATGAGCACGTTGTAGTTTCCAATCTTACAGGAAAAAATATTCCAAAACCAGATGCAATAATTTATGTTTTGGACAGCTCTAATCTGAGAAGGAATTTATTATTATTATCGCAAGTTGCGGAATTGAAAATCCCGGCAGTGTGTGTGCTAACAATGGAAGATACTGCAGCTAGAAGGGATATTAAAATAAATGCTGCAGAATTAAATAAAGTTTTAGGGATTCCTGTAATTTCACTCAATCCAAGAATAAGTAAAGACCTAAAACCAATAGAATTACTGTTCTATAAATTCACTGAGGGGACCCTAATATCAGATAACCCAGATATGCATGAAAAGCTTACACGCTTTTTAAATGGCGAACCCAATCGTGGTATTTCTACTGAAACACTTAATCGTTACTCCAATATTGACTTAATAGTAAAAAGGGTTGTTATTCGAGAAAACAAAAAAAGAGAAGGAAATACTTTAAAAATCGACAAATGGGTTACCCACCCAATATCGGGATTTCTCATATTCTTTGGAATTATGTTAGCAATTTTTCAAGGAGTTTTTAGCTTGGCAGAATATCCAATGACGTTGATTGAACATTCTTTTTCTTGGCTCAGAAGTCAGACTTCAGGTTTTACAAGTAATGAATATATTATTGATTTTATCAACAGCGGATTGCTGAGTGGTTTGGAGGGTGTAATTGTTTTTCTTCCGCAAATATTTATACTATTTTTCTTAATTGGCATCCTGGAGGACAGTGGATATATGGTTCGTGCAAGTTTCTTATCTGATCAATTAATGAGGAAGTTAGGTTTAAATGGACGATCAATAATTCCACTTATTGGCGGTTTTGCCTGTGCAATACCCGCAATTATGGCAACCCGAACTATAAGGAATCGCTCAGAAAGGTTGGCCACTATGTTAGTTGTACCGTTAATGAGTTGTAGTGCTCGAATTCCAGTGTATATCTTATTAATTTCACTAATAGTGCCTGCGGGCGTATTATGGGGCCCAATACCAGCTCAAACCTTATTAATGACTCTAGCTTATTTTGCTGGTATTATCATGGCATTAATTCTGGCTGTATTTTTTAAAATGCTTGGAAAAAGCAAAGAACAGTCAGAGTTTGTATTGGAATTACCTACTTATCAGGCGCCGAGAATACAAACTGTAATAAATGGCGCTTGGCTACGTTGCAAATCCTTCCTCAATGAAGCCGGTAAAATTATCGTGATAATTTCTATGGTGTTATGGGCATTATCAAGTTTTGGACCTGATAAAGCCATGAAGGAAGCGTATAATAAAGCTCAAATTGCTGCAGAGAAAAATCCTGATAACATAGAACAAATAAAGCAAAGTTATCTATTAGAGGCATCCTATGCTGGGCACCTCGGTAAAATGATTGAACCTGTTATAGAGCCCTTAGGTTATGATTGGAAAACAGGAATAGCTTTGATATCATCGTTTGCCGCGAGAGAGGTTTTTGTTGGAACAATGAGCACATTATTTCAAACAGGAGCAAATAATGAGAATGTTGTAGGAATTAGAAAAAAGATGCAAGCAGAAATAAATCCAACAACCGGAAAACCGGCCTATGGAATAGGCTATGCAGTTAGTTTAATGTTGTTCTATGCATTTGCCTTACAGTGCATCAGTACTATGGCTGTACTGAAAAAGGAAACACAAACTTGGAAGTGGTCTATTATTTTGTTTTTTCTATATGGATCTATTGCATATTTAAGTGCGTTCGCTGCATTTCAATTCATTGGAAACGCTTAAATCACCTTATTTTTCGAGAATTTATACTTGTAAAAAAAATTAATATTTTGTATTTTTGCTCGGCTAAAAATATACATTTTTTAAAACCATCAGCACTACATGAGACAACTTAAAATTTCAAAACAGTTTACCAATCGTGAGAACAAGTCATTAGATAAGTATTTGAACGAAATATCAAAAGTATCAATGATTGACGCACAAGAAGAGGTGGAGCTTGCAAGGAGAATCAGAGAAGGCGATCAGGCTGCATTGGAAAAACTAGTAAATGCGAATTTACGTTTTGTAGTGTCCGTATCTAAGCAGTATCAAAACCAAGGATTAACCTTAGGAGATCTAATAAATGAAGGAAACATGGGACTAATCAAAGCAGCTAAACGTTTTGATGAAACTCGTGGTTTTAAATTTATATCCTATGCGGTTTGGTGGATTCGCCAATCGATTTTACAGGCATTAGCAGACCAAAGTCGTATAGTAAGATTACCATTAAACAAAGTAGGTAGCCTAGGGAGAATAACACAAGCCTCTGCAAGATTAGAACAAGAATTGGAACGTGAACCAACTCCACAGGAAATTGCAGACTCTCTTGATATAGCTATTACTGAAGTTGAAAATGCTTTACGTTCAAGCGGTCGTCACCTGAGTATTGACGCTCCATTAGCAGAAGGAGAAGACAATACATTATTGGGTGTTTTGGATAATAATGATGAACCTAATCCAGACATGCCACTGCTAAATGAGTCGTTGCAAAATGAAATTAATCGTGTAATTTCTACTTTAAGTGATAAAGAAAGAGATGTATTGAAATATTATTTCGGACTCGATGGAAATGCTGCACATACTTTAGAAGATATTTCAGATAAGGTTGGCTTAACAAGAGAGCGTGTTCGTCAAATCAAAGAAAAAGCATTGCGTAGATTAAGAAAATCAAGCAAAAGTAAAATTCTTAAAACATACTTAGGTTAAACTGAAAATAACCCCAACAAAAAAGCCTTCTTTCGAAGGCTTTTTTGTTGTAATCTATACTACACACATTTATCATCGTATTTTAATAGAGCACAGTGATTGTGCCTTTATATACATATAATCTATTATCTACATATCTAAATAATAAATGATATCCATAAACACCTTCAGGCACAAGCACTCCTTCAGAATCATGACCTGTCCAACGATTTTCTGGATCATTTGTTTCGAATAATTTTGCTCCCCACCTATCGAATATTTGTAATTGATAACGCTCCAGACCAAATGTTGCAGATGGACCAAAATCATCATTTAAACCATCTTCATTAGGTGTAAATGTATTTGGAATCCACATCAATAACTCTGGCTTTAAGAATATTGAGGTAGTTAAACTATCGGCACAACCTGCATTTGTAGAGGCAATAACTTTGACATTAAAATCACCAGTGGCACTAAAAGTTTTGAAAATTGGTCCGTTACCAGTTGCAAATTGACCATCCTCAAAACTCCAACTCACATTATCTGCACCTGATCCAGTAAATACAAAACTCCAATCCGTTTCAAGTCCCCTTGACAATAAATACTCGGAAGTCAAATTAGCTACAGGCTTTTCATATATAGTCAATGGCCATGAATTAGAGGTTCCTATACAACCATAATTAGAGGTAACAACAAGAGAAGCGTTGTAAGAACCAGCAGTTTTGTATGTATAGGTGGGGTTATCAATGCTAGAAGTACCCCCATCATCAAAATTCCAATTATAGGTAACTGTACCAGAATTCAATGTGACATTTGAGGTGAATTGAACAGGTATAAATACACATTGGTCTTCTCCAGAAATACTTACAGAAGGATTTTCTCTGACAAAGAATGCATCTGTTGCGCTCGACACACAATTCTTATCTGAAGTAACGATTAATTCAACATCATAAGTTCCGACCTGAGAAAAAGTTTGATCCGGTAGAGCCTTTCCATTAAATGTAACTGTGGAAGGACCTGTAATGTCCCAATCATAGTTGCAACTATTTGTACCGTTTTCATTAGTCGTATTACTGAATACAAATAAATTGTTATCCTGACATTGTTGTTTATTATTAATTGTAAAATTAGCCACAGGAACAGGGAATATCTCAATAGATTTTTCTATAGAATCTGTACAACCCTCTGCCGTGGTTACTAATAATTTTATATCCTTTTTCCCTCCTAAAGTAAATTGCTTACCTGTAACAACTGAGGAGTAATCTGAAGGAGTTCCATCACTATAACGCCATTCTACATCATAAGTACCTGTGTAATTGGTTACATCAGTAAAGGTGAAATATTGTGAGTAGAAACATGCTGTATCTTTATTCATGGTAAAGTCGGCTGTTGGATTTGATACAACACTTACGTCGGTGTAGGCTGTATCAGCACATCCTTGGGCAGTGGTTACTATATGAGTTACAGTATATGAGCCATCAGCAGCGTAAGATTTATTAAATATTTCATCTGGAGAAGATTTAACTGAACTAGCAGTAGTATTATCTCCAAAATCCCAATCTTGATTTATATCGACACTGGATTTGCTCCATAGGTTTTTACATGAAAAATCGAAAGAATTACCAGTTAAGCACTGTACTGGGTTATCTGGTGTTATAGTGGCATCTGGATCTTCGAAAACCTCTAATGTTAATTCCGTAGAATCTAAACAACCAAGAGTAGTTTCAGCTATTAATCTTGTCCAGAATGAACCGCTTGCCGGGAATGATTTACCAGGAACAATTTTAGCGTAAGCGGTTGTTCCGTCTTCAAACTTCCAGTTACTCCGAGATGTAAGACTATTAGAACCATAGGCTTCACTCCTACACTCAAGTGTAAATTCATTTACACCTAAACATTTATTTGAATCGGTAACCACTAATATGGCTTTTGGCTCCATTGCTACATATACAGAGTCAAATAGAGTATCAGTACATCCATAATCCGTTTTAGTAGTTAATCTTACTAAATGATAACCGGTATCACTAAAACCAATTCCCGTCAGTGCCCCTTGATTATCATATGTTTGACCATCAATAAGCCATTGATCATCAAATTTTCCGAAATCAATTAATGAATTGTCGTAAAATTCGAATTCGTTCTGATTCAAACATAAATTAACAACCTTTTTCCCAATAGCGATATCCGTTCGCGGATATACAACAATCATACTATCTATAGTATCCCTACATCCAAATTTGGTTTCAGTTATCATTCGGTATTTGAAAGTATCATTGCCAGGGAAGGAATGCAACACCCATGGTTGCGTTGACGCCATGTCGTTTGTATCTAATGTTCCATCACCAAATTCCCAATAGGTGACCCCTCTACCATATACCGTTTGGCTGCTATCAATAAATATAACATCACTATTTTCACATGCTACCGGATCGAACTCCATTAGTAACTCGGCAACAGGAAAACTATGTACCTCAATTAGGGTATCTAAAGTATCTCTGCAGCCTTTCAGCGATTCTACTATATAAACAATTCGATTCTGACTAACCGTATCAAATACAACATCGAATGTATTTACACTATCCTTGATGAAGAATTTAGCAGTAGTTGCATCTTGAATCCACCAATTCGAATAAGCCCAGGCATCGTTTATAAACTTGGTTGAATCTATCAATCGAAAAAAGTTCTGGGTATCACAAAAGTTTACTGAATCATAATCAAATCTAGCCTTAATTGTATTTGCACGGCGAACATAGGTAGTATCTTTGGCTTCACAAAAAGTAGAAGTATCAGAGATATGTACCCAAATTAATTCATCATTGGTAACAGTATATGATGCTTTTGTGGAGCCATCTTGCCATTTGTAAAGAAACTTTGATGATGTAGGAGCATCAATCGTTAAATTTAATTTATCAGCACACTGGGTCATTGTATCCGGAAATTCCAAAACAGGACCTGGAAGTACATTAATAATTTTACTTCTAACTACCGTATCATCAACACCACAATTATTCTCCACCACACATTTCATAACAGCATAATATGAACCAATTCTTGAGAATTTATGCACTACAGAATCACCCCATTCTTCAGGAGAACCGTCTCCAAAATTCCATTTTATGGCTTTTACTTTTTTAGTATTCCTTTCAATTAGAGTAACAGGCTCACTTGGACATTTACCTTTCCGTTGAATCTCAAAATCATAATCTACACTTTCAAATAAAGCTCCTGCACTGTATGAATAACTTTCATAAGGTCCTGTTCCATAAGCTACTACGACAAATCCACTATCACACGAAATTACATTTGAACTAAAATTACTCACACTAACTTGAGCATAGGCATATTTACCACCAGTAACATTATTAAAAGCGCTTTGATTCAGGAATGAACCATTAAATTTTACGGCCTTTTTAGCAGATTGATCCACTAATATGTTAACCCAATGGTTTTTCATATTGCTCGTGGATGCGGTACCCACTGTAGTAGTCAATAGTCGTTGATTAACATCAGGAGATATAAAAATTGCTGCATCACCATCACTGCTACCATTCCAACCGTTACATCTACCATTTTTCATATACTGAGCAACATATGCTGGCTTACTCGTGCTAACCGAAACTGCGTTATCACTTGATTGTTCCTGGGTAATCCAATCTCCAGCCTTGGGTATCATAGTTTTCAGAGTCCCGTTTATGTAAACATATGTTGAGTCTTGTGCTGCAACCACTCGATAAACAAAACCGTTTCTTTGATTTGCATAAGGCATTAAAACATATTCTTTACCTAATGCCGCTGTAGGCAATGTTTGGGTGTATAGATGGTCTTTACCGTTAAGGCCAAAAGCACAGTTGCCACGTGGGACATAAGAACTACGCGTACCTGAAAATACATTAATCTTAGCACAACTATTAATCACTCTTACTTTTGTTCCTGTCATATCGCCCGCTTTAGCACCTGAACCGGTCCAGCTGTATTCTGCGGGATCTGTATTGCTTGTACCATCAGCATCATCAGATTGTACCTGATAAACTTGACCGCGCTGCATATTTACAGTAAAAGCTTTCCCTGCAGGTTTTCCTCCCTTGGTATCTGCAGTTGGCGTAATCTCAACTTTACAACTAGCATCCATACATATTATTCCAAATTCACTTTCCGTATAACGGCTCCCGTTTCTTACATTCGGTGGAAAGCTAACAATATAGTATTCTGGTGCAGCGGGTATGCTTTCATAAGGCATAATAAAGGTTCCATCGGAGCGATTTAATTCAAGATTCATACAATACACATTCAGAGGATCATCGGACTGAAGTCGTAAACCTTTTTTAGAATTAATATCTGCCGAATTAAATTCGGAACCCACTGGGTAGTAAAATACGTTGTCTACTGCTATTCTATTAACAATACCTTTCTTGATATTATAAGATAAACTAGATCCCGGTAAACGCGGATTGTCAATCTTACATTTGGTGTCAACGTCTGAGGTCACAAATATTAAAAGTGTATCTGGATAAGGATTAGGGTTTCCACCCCAACCTGTACGCGTTTCCATTTCTAAAAAAGTCATGAAAAACAATTTTCCAGTTGAACTTATCTGTGCTTTTAGGGTGAATACAGAGAATAGAAGTATAATAAAACTTAACTTCTTTAATACAGTGCTTCTAAAATTCATTTTGCAGTAGTTATATAGTCAGTTGATATATAGTTATTTTTACGTTTCAGTAATTACAAATTACTGAACGTTTGAAAGACATATAAAATTCTGTTTTTGTTGCTCTTATATTTAAAATTAACAAGCAATTACACCGCTTAGGAACAATCTGTCTCCATCAAAAATTGTAACAAATTGACCTGGGGTGACATTTCTCTGAGGCTTGCTAAAAAATACTATAACAGAATGGTCGTTTTTTATAAAAATTTCACATTCAAATGCCGTTTGACGGTACCTAATTTGGCATTTGTATTTTTGACCTTGGTGTGACATGGATTCGTAAGAAGGGATCACCCAATGAACATCTTGGGAATCAATTCGTAACCCTTTGTAAAACATTGCTCTATGATCTTCGCCCTGCCCTACATAAATTAAATTTTTCTTAACATCAGTTTGTAAAACAAATAATGGCAATGGCTTTCCCCCGATATTCAAACCTCTGCGTTGACCTCGGGTGTAAAAATGAGCCCCATTATGTTCTCCTATAATCTTACCCATGCTTTCATTTAAAACCAATCGTTTTTCAGCTGCATCTACCGGGCTTAAGTTTGATAACATTTCGGAGTATTCAATAACTGCAGGGCAATTTTGATCCACTTCAATAACTCTACCTTTTTTTACCTCAAGCTGTTGCTGTAAAAACTCGGGTAAACTTACTTTTCCAATAAAGCATAATCCTTGAGAATCCTTCTTGTTTGCTGTAATGAGATCATTTTCCTTAGCAAGTTCACGTACTTTAGACTTCTCAAGTTCGCCTATCGGAAATAGTGCTTTTGATAATTGATATTGATTTAGTTGACAAAGAAAATAACTCTGATCTTTATTTGAATCAAATCCTCTTTCAAGAGTATATTCAGAGTTTTCCAATTGTCCTTTTCGTACATAATGACCAGTAGCTACAAAATCAGCCCCCAACTTTAAAGCACTTTCTAAAAACACATCAAATTTTATTTCTCGATTACATAACACATCTGGATTAGGCGTCCGCCCCATTTCATACTCTCTAAACATGTAATCCACTATTCTTTCTTTATATAACTCTGACAAATCAATTACTTGAAAAGGAATTCCTAATTTTTCTGCAACAAGCATTGCATCTCGGCTATCGTCAATCCAAGGACACTCATCCTCAAGAGTTACTTCGGCATCATTCCAATTACGCATGAATAAGCCAACAACATCAAATCCCTGTTCTTTTAAAAGTAATGCAGCGACGGAACTATCAACCCCGCCACTCAAACCAACAACTACTCTTAAATTTGACTTAATCATATCTTCCCTAGCCATTTACGTAAAAACCATTCTATTGAAAAGCACAAAATTAATATCGCTAAAATAAAACCCAACTCATTTAATGAGGATTGTTTTGAGTCTTCAAAAGATCTTGCTGATTCCAATTTTAATTGATCTAATTTCACAAATATCTTTTTCAATTCGGTTGCTTTAATGAAGTCTCCATTATTATGGCTTACCCAATTTCTCAGGAGATTGAACCTTGCTACTTTATTTGTATTTTCAACACTTTGTTCTTTTACCGACCAGAACACCGTGGTTCCCTCCGGATTTAAATTTGAACGCACATTTATTTGATGTAAACCACTATTTGTTGGCACATAACCCATTTTGTAGGATTGAGCATTCTTGACTAACGGAATTTCTGTCTTCTTCCCAGAGGAATCAGTAATTTCAGCCTTCAACTTGGTATCCATTCGAATACGACCTGCAGCATCTTTTTCAATTATTGAAATAATATTTTCTCGGCCTCTAACCCACTCACCATCACCCATATTACATTTGATTCCTTTTCGAGTAGATGCGTCAAGGTTTAACCAATTGATATTATTCATTACCCAATCTTTAAATCCTTGAGAATTTGAATTGTGCTTATAGTGTTGCAAATTCCATTTCCAAATATTTTCGCCCAAAAACCATAATTGATTCTTTTGACTTCCACTTTTAAAGAACAATGGATATTCGGTCTTGATATCGTTCCAAACTTGGTATAATAAAATATTTTCTTTTATCGCTGAAGCCTTTAGAATCGGAGATTCTATAGCCCCCCAAGATAGCAATAACGATTCATTAGGAGTTAAATAATCATTAAAGGCCTCATTCTGACCTGCAATAATTGATTGCCATTTACTCCGTAGTAACTTGGTAATTTTTGCTCCAGATATTCGATTTGCAACAACAACAGAACTGGGTGAATTTAAAAAGGTCCAGAACGGAATTTCTCTATTGTTACAATCCTGAATCAGTTGAGATTTTTGTATTCCGTGAAAGATGCAAATATCTGCTAGTATATCTCTAACATCATCTTCACTGATTGTTTTGACGGCATACCTGTTACTTGAATTTATTACATTGGACAGTACTTTAATATCTGGATTAAGTTTACCATATATTATCCAAACTTGCTTTTTTCTTTTTACAACATCAATAAATTTAATACGACTATTATTAGTAATATTTGTTTCTTCAATTTCTTTAGATTTTATAAATGCTCTAAGCTTTAATTGATTAGTTGAGGATTTTACCGATAATGATATTTTTTCTTTATCCTTATTTGATTTAGGAGTCCAATATTTACTTGTGATTTTCTTATCTGCATTCCAAATTTCAATTTCAGCCTTCTTCCCTGCACATTGCAATGCCTTAATATCAATTTCTATTTGGGTAGAATTACCTTCATAAACCTCTTTGTTTGCATTTATCGACTCAATCGAAAAGTCACTATATACAGAGGTATCACCAACACCAACAATAAATAATGAATGCTTGGATTTACCTTGTAATATTGGGGATTGACCTTTATTTACAATTCCATCAGATACTATAATACTTGCAGCAACCTCTTCACTAGACTCAAGCAAATCAGTTTGAACTTTGTCAAGTCTTGTAAGTTCAAATTGGCCAGTTCCTCTTACAGAATCCCAATTATTTATAAGTGTTAAATCTTCTGCAAAACACAGTCTTCTAATACTAACTTTTTCTCCGTATTTTATTTGTATTTCCCTATCTAAATATTTAATAATTGAATCTACATTATCCCTACAGGACAAGCTATAATCCCCATACAATTGAATAACTGGCTTTTCCAATCTTACAGATTTTAAAAGTAAAGTTGGGGAGAATAATAACCACACTAGTAGGGCTATACCCATGAACCGAAAAGTCGCAGGAATTAGCCAATTCCGAGACTTCTCAACTAGTTTTTTATAAGTTAAATACGATAATAATAAACCGACGAGTATTGAAACGGGCCATGCCCAAAAACTCACACTCATCAATTAAAATCAATTATGGCTTACGATAAATTGCTGGCTTTTCAAACCATTTTCTGTAAGCAATTGTATGATATAAACTCCGTTTACAATATTGGAACAATCTACTTTAAAGTCTTTTGTAGCTTTAGCAAAATCTTTGTGCATAATCATTTGACCTGAGGCATTGAACACAGAATAAGTCAGAACATCTGATGTGTTGGATACTGTCAAATTATTATTTACTGGGTTGGGATACATCTTGAAATTTGACTCAATCCTAACTTCAGGTGTAGATGCAGACCAAACTACATAAATTCGATATTCAATTGTATCTACATCTTCAGGTTGATATTTATTATAAATTTTGTAGGAAACTATCCCTGTATCTAATACATTTTGAGGGTAAACCGTAAGCTTCAAAGAACTTGATTCATCTCCTGGTTGAATTGCAGAAAATGTATCGCCGTCTACAAATCCTGTAAAACAATTACGATTATCGCACAATTGAAAACTCCAAGCAGATGGGAAGTCAACGTAGACTTTTTCATATGCGAGAATGATAGGCTCTTGAGTCAAGTTTTCAAAATGTACTGTGAGATCGTGGTAACCTCCTGCAGTTAAAAAATAATCGGCTCTGGAATCTTCTTTGGTTGAAAAGGTTTGAGCGTTAACTTGAATGATTGCCATTACTGCAACTAATAAAGAGCTTAGTTTTCTCATAATGCAAAGTTAAGAATAATTTAGGTTAGTTTTCAGTCACAATCCAATTGGCCCAATCAGCAATTTCATGAATATGACCACCAAACTTTTGATGAGTACTATAGCCATTAACTTTGTCTTTTGAGGTTTTACCATAAACATAGTGGAACGTATGAATGCCCACATTTAACCCTCCTTCAACATCAGTTTTCCAATTATCGCCAATGTAAACTACCTCGCTAGCATCACAACCAATATTATCCAATGCATGTTTAAAAAAATCAGCTGAAGGCTTTGCAATACCAATTCTTTCTGAGGATTGAAAGTAATTTACAAATGGTTCAATTCCGGAACATCTCATTTTTGTTGATTGAGTTTTCTCAAATCCATTTGTTAATATCCCAATTGAGTATTTCGATTTTATAATTTCAAGTGCATCCAATGCACCAGGAATCATTTCAGTCATAATTGGACAAATTTCTAAATACTCTTCCCAAACTGATGTTGGATATAAAGCTGGAGATAAACCCATTTGCTCAAATGTATCAGTAAATCTCCGGGTTCTCAATACTTCTTTACTCACCTCTCCCTTTTCGTATTTCGACCAGTAAGCTTTATTGATATCCTCATAAAGATGAATAAATTGATCAACCTTATATCCAGTATGCAACTCTAAATTGTGTCTATGGAACAATTCTTTTAATGCTTCTTTTGCATTCCTATCAAAGTCCCACAAGGTATTGTCAAGATCAAAGAGTACCCATTTTAATGGTGCCAATGTCTTCTTATCTATTCGATATTGATTTCTCAAATTATATTATCGATATGTTGGCAAAGTGCGTTAAAAATCTGATCAATCTCACCCACACCTTGAACCCCGTGATATTTATTTTGAGCATCGTAGTGTTTTTGAATTGGAAGTGTTTTATTTTGATATTCTTGAAATCTGTTACGGATTGTTTCTTCATTTTGATCATCCACACGTCCCGAGGTTTCTCCTCTTAAAAGCAATCGCTTCACTAGTTCATCTTCTTCTACTTCCAAACCTAATACGCAATTAATTTGCGCATTAAATTCCGTGAGCAGTTGATCTAGTGCTTTAGCTTGAGGTATTGTACGCGGGAATCCATCAAAAATAAATCCTGCCATATCACTTCTTTCTTTCATGAAGTTTCGGACCATACCTATAACAACCTCATCAGGGACTAATTCGCCTTTTGAGATAAATTCATTTGCCTTATTTCCTAATTCAGTACCGGATTTTCTTTCCGCACGAAGTAGATCGCCAGTTGAAATGTGAACTAAACTATATTTTTCAAGCAATTTTTCGCTTTGTGTCCCTTTTCCAGCACCTGGAGGTCCAAATAAAATTAGATTAAACATAATTTAATATTCAAATTAAGCAGTGCTATTCCGAAATATCAAAAATTTCGTTATGAATTCTGTAAAATTGGAGTCTGAAAATGCAACTACCCTTAAATAAAGAATTAACTCAATTTAAAAATTGGAAAAACCAACAAAAATCTCTTATTTCGTAAAAATTACATCAATAAAATTGAAATGAAAAAATTAGTATTTCTTGCTTTGATTTCAGCTGGTGCCATGGGATTCATGCAGAGCTGTAAGAAGGATGATCCATCAGGTACAACTGATGCTCCTTTGACGGTTGCTGAAAAGCAACGTTCATTATTAATCTATAACACTGCTACTTGGTGCGGACCTTGTGGTTCAGTTGGGTCGCCAACTTTCAAAAGTGCTATTGATGCTTCAAACACCGATGATTTGGTTATGATTGACCTTCATCCAGCTTTAAGTTCAATGTCTTTCTTGGTTCCATTAGCAACACAGGAAGAAAAAAACAATCCTGATTCATTGTATTACGCACCTTTCTCTGTTGAACTTTATCAACAATCTAAGCCTAACGGTTATATACCTCAATTCTACTGTTCAAATTCAGTTTTAGGTAATAGTGCTGTAACAAAGGATCAAATTCTTGAATTTGCTAGCAACTATAACTCTGCAGTTAGTCCTGAGGTTGGTGTTGCGGTTAAAGCTTCAGCTTCAGATAAGAATATTAACATCACATACAAAATGAAGGCTCTTGAGCCAGAAAGTGGTGCTGAATACTATACTTCATTATTAGTTCTAGAGAAAAGTGTAGATGCTGCTCAAGTAGTTGGTTCATCTTGGCAGAAGATTACGCACAAAAACATCGTACGTGGATCTGCTAAATACAGCGCTGCTGGAACTACTTTTGGTGGCGGAACTACTTGGACTAATGCTCCAGTTGCTTTTGGTGACGCGGCAGATATGACAAACCCTTCTGCAGGTTCAGAAATCGAAAAAACAGCTACATACAAGTACTCTACTCCTACACAAGGATTAAAAGATGCTTGGGATGCTTCATTGGTTAGCCAAATCGGTTACGGTTTCGGATGGTGGAACTTCAACGCTTCAAATACAGCTGTTGTAGCTATCGTTTGGAAGAAAATCTCAAATACTGAGATGTTCTACGTAAATGCGGCTTACGCTGACGTGAAATAAAATTTTTAAGAATAATAAAAAAAGGCACTTCGTCGAAGTGCCTTTTTTTATGCAATCTGGATAGGTACGTTTTTACATTTCAAACTTTTATTTATTCTTGAATTCTGGTTTTCTTTTCTCAATAAAGGCGGCCATCCCTTCTTTCTGATCTTCTGTTGCGAATAGCGTATAAAAGTTCTTCCTTTCAAAAAACAAACCTTCTTGCAAGCCGGTATCAAAAGATTTAAGTACGCTTTCTTTTGCTAGTTGTACCGCAATAGGTGATTTTTCGGATACCTTTTGAGCCAATTTAATTGCTTCTTCTAGGTATAAATCAACGGGTACAACCTTATTTATTAAACCTGCTTCTTTGGCCTCTTGCGCAGAAATAAAATTTCCCGTAAGAACCATTTCCATCGCTCTTGCTTTGCCAACTGCCCTCGTTAATCTTTGAGTTCCGCCTGCCCCCGGCATAACACCAATACTAATTTCAGGTTGACCAAACTGAGCAGTCTCACTGGCAACAATCATATCACACAACATTGTCAACTCACAGCCTCCACCTAATGCAAATCCACTAACAGCAGCAATAATTGGTTTTTTTACTCTTCGTATTGCATCCCAGGTAGAAAATTGATCAATCTTTAACATGTCGATAGCCCCTTTTCCTGCCATTTGCTTAATATCTGCTCCAGCAGCAAATGCTTTTTCATTTCCAAAAATCACAATTGAACGAATATCATCGTTACTATCAAGTTTTTCCAATGCAGAGCGCAGCTCTCCCATTAATTGAAGATTCAATGCGTTTAACTCTTTCGGACGATTCAACTGAACACCCGCAACAAATGGAGCAAGTTCTTCATGAACTACAATAAATTCGTAAGACATAATACAAATGTAATCCTAAATAGACTTCGTGTCTATCCATTTATTCCACACATATCGTAAATACACTTGTTTAATTGATTCACCAATAATAATTCCGAGTAATGCACCACCTATAACATCTCCGGGATAATGAACTCCTAAATAAACTCTGGAATAACAGACAAACAATGAAATTAAAACTACAATGGACAAGCAAAACCTATATTTAGACCTTCCAATAGTGCAAGGCTTTTTAGGACCATTGGTAAATGATAAGAATAACAATAATGGATATAACGCAAAAGTGTTTGCCGCATGGGAACTAACGAATCCAAATTTCCCTCCAGGAAGACCATCAGGTAATCTAGGGTTTAAATTTTCTTCAAATGCTGGGCGTAATCTTTTAAAAGAAGGTTTAAATATTTTCGCGCTAATACTATCAGCTAAAGCAAAGGCTAATAACGCCGTAAGCAAGGGGATATAGAATTTATTTTTAAACCTAAATACAAACCATATTACCGTCGCTAAATAATAGAAAATAAATGTATATTTTGAACTTAAAATACTCATCAACCCATCCAGGCTTGCGGACGCTAGTTTTTGATTTATCAATACAAATAGTTGTTCATCCCATTGCTGTATTGGTGAAATTAATTCCATGTTATTTTCTTTCTGAAATTAAAATTATTCGTGGAGATTGTTCTTTAAAATAATCTAGTTTATAATTACCGAAAACTTCTTTCACTCTAAACCCTGAATTTTCATGAATCTGTATTAATTCTTCAGCTGAGTAGACTTTTACCTTTTCTTGAAATTGTAATTTTTCAGAGCCCTCTTTTACATCAATATCTTTTGTGATAAATCCGTTGTTAAATTGTTTTATCCAAGAATAATGAACCCCATTTATTTTTTTCTTTCCTTTACTTGGAAGATCATTTAAGACAGATTCTCCGTTGAGATAATCCTGGACAAAAAAACCTCCAGGCTTAAGAACCTTTGCAATATTTTTCAAACTCAAAATATCATCTTGCTCTGAGTCGAAATATCCAAAGGAAGTAAATAAATTAACAGCTGCATCAAATTGTCCCCAGTTATCATATGGGTTGCGCATATCATGCTTGTGAAACTCTAAAGTTGGGCTCTCGTAAATACTCGCCTGCTCTATACTCTTTGATGATAAGTCAAACCCGAGAACAGACATTCCTTTTTGATGAAAAACTCTGCTATGACGACCTTTTCCGCAAGCCACATCTAATACCCTTTCACCTGGAAATAACTCTAACTTGAATAAAAGTGTAGAAATAAACTCCTGTGCTTCTTTATCATTTCTATGTTTATAAAGTTGATGATAATACGGGGTATCAAACCATTCTGTAAACCATTCTTTTTGACTCTTTCCCATATTATTTTATTTTTTTGTAACTATTAGTGTTCCGCTTCGTTAAAGATAAACAAACTTAGAATGAATCATGCAGAGTTCAAAAGGAACCAAGGATTAGACCAAAAAAATATGATGTTCGGAGTTGCCGTAAACATCAACTAAGTCCTTTTGGGTGGGGTTTCTGAACAAAACCGGAAGTTTTATATTGAAACCCCTCCCTAATTATTATCGGCAGTATTAACTTTGCAGCATTATGTCTGCAAGAAAATGGGAAACCATCCGAGAATATTCTGACATCCTCTTTGAATTCCATGAGGGGATCGCAAAAATCACAATCAATCGTCCGGAAGTGTATAATGCATTTCGTCCGCAAACCGTGATGGACATGTTAGATGCAATGGACTACGCACGAGAAAATCCCGAAGTTTCTGTGGTAATCCTAACAGGTATCGGAGATAAAGCATTTTGTTCTGGCGGAGACCAAAATGTAAAAGGAATTGGCGGTTACGTCGATGATTCAGGTGTCCCAAGATTAAATGTTCTCGATCTGCATAAGAAAATTCGATCTTTACCAAAACCTGTAATCGCTATGGTTAATGGTTATGCTATTGGTGGAGGACACGTTTTGCATGTGGTGTGTGATTTAAGTATTGCAGCAGACCACGCAAAGTTTGGCCAAACAGGCCCAAAAGTAGGTAGCTTTGACGGGGGATTTGGATCAAGTTATTTGGCTCGTCACGTTGGTCAGAAAAAAGCTAGAGAAATTTGGTTTCTATGTCGACAATATACAGCTGATGAATGTGAAAAAATGGGATTAGTTAATAAAGTAGTCTCTTTGGATCAGTTAGAAGATGAAACAGTGGATTGGTGCAAAACTATAATGGAGCGCAGTCCAATGGCAATAAGAATGTTAAAACGCGCCTTCAACGCCGAACTTGATGGGCAGCATGGATTAATGGAATTGGCTGGAGATGCTACTTTACTTTATTACCTAACCGAGGAAGCTCAAGAAGGAAAGCACGCCTTTTTAGAGAAGCGCAAACCCGACTTCCAGAAATATCCTAAATTCCCTTTAACCTATTAAAACATGTCTTTCAACCTGTCGAAGAATGAAGATTTACCTTTTTCGTCTGGTTTAAAATGCTCAGACTCTTGAAGCTTAAGCAATAACTCCTTTTCATCAGAACTTACCTTTTTAGGAATGTAAACGTTTATAACCACGAGTTGATCACCTTTTCCGTATCCATTAACCTCAGGGAAACCTTTTCCTTTCAATCGCAGAACCTTTCCTGGCTGTGTACCTGCGTCTACTTTAATTTTTGCTTTCCCATCAAGAGTAGGTACTTCTACGGAGGAACCTAATGTTGCTTCAGGAAAGCTTAACCAAAGATTATAGATTACATTATTGTTATCTCGAGTTAATTCCTCGTGTGGAATTTCTTCTACCAAAACAATTAAATCACCTGAAGCACCACCCGCTGGACCTTCATTCCCTTTACCAGAAATGCTTAATTGCATTCCATTGGCCACACCTCCAGGTATTTTCAAACTGGTTTCAAATTCTTTTGAAACCAACCCGTGTTCATTGGCCTCGCTTGGTTTAGACTCAATTATTTGTCCCATCCCACCACAAACAGGACAAGCACTTTGTGTTGCCATTTGTCCCAGAAAGGTTTGTGTAACTTGCTTTACAACTCCCGACCCATTACAATGCTTACAGCTACCAAATTTTACCCCTTCAGCGGCAACCATTCGTTTATATTTAACCTTTTTCTCAACCCCATTACGCATTTCTGCAAGGCTCAGTTTTAACTTTATACGAATGTTTGAACCAACAGTACGCCTAGAACCTCTGCGACCGCCTCCTCCACCACCAAAAAAGGATCCGAAGATGCTATCATCTCCAAAAACATCACCAAATTGACTGAAGATATCGTCCATCGAGAAACCTCCGCCACCAAAACCACCTTGGCCGCCCATCCCCGCATGACCAAACTGATCATATCGGCTTTTTTTATCTTGATTACTCAGTACATCATACGCCTCTGCAGCTTCTTTAAACTTTTCTTCTGCTTCTTTATCGTCAGGGTTTTTATCGGGATGATATTTAATGGCTAACTTTCTATATGCCTTTTTTATTTCATCAGCTGAAGCTGATTTTGAAATACCTAAAATATCGTAATAATCTCTTTTACTCATTTCAATTAATTTCCAACTACAACTTTTGCAAAACGCAACACCTTATCATTAAGGAAATAACCTTTTTCAATTACATCAATTACCTTTCCCTTCATCTCCGGTGTTGGAGCTGCAAATTGAGTAACTGCTTCATGAATCTCTGAATCAAAATCTTCGCCTACCGAAGTCATTGGCTTTAAGCCTTTTTTTTCTAGTGTTGAAAAGAGTTTCTTGTATATAAGTTCCATACCTTCAACAGCGGATTCATTTCCAGCATCTTTTAAGGCTTTGATACCACGCTCCATATCATCTATTATTGTCAACAACTCCTTAATAATATCTTTGCTTGCATTCTGCATCCAATCAATACGCTCTTTATTTGTTCTGCGTCTGAAATTTTCAAATTCGCTATACAAGCGTAAATATTTCTCCTTTTCAAGTTGAACCGGATCCCCTCCGCCTTCGGCCTGATGCTCTAAATTTTCAGCATTTTCTTGATTAACCTCTTTTGATGTTTTTAATTCCTCTTCCTCCTGTTTTGTCTGCTTTTCTGCTTTATTCTTTTTAGCCATAGGTTATGATTTAATTCAGCAAGAGGTTTGCAATAACTCTGCCAATCAAAATTTGTGTCAGAATGTCATATTGAATTGATTAGTTTGTTATGAAAATGTCAGTTTAAATACATATTTTCGACGTAGTATGTTCACTGGAATTATTGAGGAAATTGGAAAAATCGTTGAAATCACTAACGAGAAAGAAAATAAATGTTTTAAAATTCATTCAAAACTATCTAGTGAATTAAAGATCGACCAAAGTTTTTCGCACGATGGAGTGTGTTTAACTGTTACAGAAATTGATACAAAAAACTCTACATATAAGGTAACTGCCATCCAGGAGACATTAAATCGAACAAACTTGGCAAAATGGCATGTTGGCTATGAAGTAAATTTAGAAAGGGCAATGAAAGCCGATGGTCGCTTTGATGGGCATTTTGTTCAAGGCCACATTGATACCATCGGAATAATTGATGAAATCCACGAAGCCAATGGATCGTGGATGATATTTATTCAATATCAAGAGGGGTTAGGATATACTGTTAGCAAAGGCTCAATAACTGTAAATGGCGTAAGCTTGACCGTAGTTGATTCATTTCCGAATGCATTTTCTGTTGCTATAATCCCGTACACTTGGAGACACACTAACTTATCAAAGTTAGAAAAAGATAGCATTGTGAATCTAGAGTTCGATATATTCGGTAAATATGTTCAAAGGCTACAGCAAATGGAAATGAACAGAATTTGATTGTTTAAAATAAAGCCTCAATTTTAACAACAACAGAAATAGTTCAA
>Ga0255768_10001887_pt1 | contig 21288 bp, 17 predicted proteins | sample 071ome_33_FD_179983 | JGI IMG/M metagenome (GOLD analysis project Ga0255768, IMG submission 179983) | Coastal salt marsh microbial communities from the Groves Creek Marsh, Skidaway Island, Georgia - 071412AT metaG (version 2) | ecosystem: Environmental > Aquatic > Marine > Intertidal zone >...
GAAGCTAGGTCCAACTGAAATTCGATATTTGCGAGTTCAGGACTAAAAACGACGCCGGCATCCCGATGCGCTTGCCGAGAGGCAAGCCCGACTGTCACCGCGACATCCAACGCCTCGTTTTCTGTGTCTATGAAAATCTCAGCCTGCAGCGGCTGATTTAAGGGGGACATCACGCGAATGTCTCCCAACTCCACGGCGTTCGCGACAGCCGAGAGGAGAGCGCAGACGCTCGTTATAAAGAAACCAACTGTTTTTCGCCGTTTACGCTTGAGGAAAGCGCTAAAAATCATGGCGCTGAGAGTCCGACCGGTGTCATGATGCCATTATACGCGGGCCCGTGGATAACCCACCATGACCTGGTATCTCGGCAACGATTGAAGGGTCGCTAGCGGGCCGGCAGAATCTCCGCGATCTGGACACTGTTCAGAGCGGCGCCCTTCCGGATATTGTCAGAGACTACCCACATACAAAGGCCCTTCTCACAGGAGATATCCTCGCGGATCCTGCCCACGTAAACCGGGTCCGCATCGGCCGCATCCGATACTGGGGTTGGGTATCCGCCCGCGACACGCTCATCGATGACCTTTATCCCTGGCGCTTTTTCCAGAAGGTCTCTCGCTTGCTCCGCAGAAATTTTGTCCACGGTTTCAATATGGACAGCCTCAGAATGACCATAAAACACCGGCACACGAACCGTCGTCGGATTCACCGCAATATTTTCATCCTCAAGAATCTTGCGCGTTTCCCAAACCATCTTCATCTCTTCTCGCGTGTAGCCGTTTTCTTGAAAACTATCGATATGTGGGATGACATTAAAGGCGATCTGCTTGGGCATCACGGCGGGATTGATGGGTTTCGCGTTAAGAAGTGCTGCAGTCTGCCCCGCTAACTCCTCTATCGCGCGTCGTCCCGCACCAGACACCGCCTGATAGGTTGCAACGTTTATGCGCTTGATCCCTACCGCATCATAAATCGGCTTTAAGGCCACGACCATCTGGATCGTGGAGCAGTTAGGGTTAGCAATAAGCCCTTCGTGAGCGTCGAGAGCGTGCGCATTAACCTCGGGAACCACCAGCGGTATGTCAGGATCGTTCCTAAAGTGTGAGGTGTTATCGATTACCACACACCCTGATGCAACAGCCTTCGGTGCAAACTCCGCGGACACCCTCCCTCCGGCGGAGAAAAAACCGACGGGCGTTTGCGCGAAATCAAAAGTCGCCAGGTCCTGCACGCGCACAGCTTTGCCGCGAAACATAACCACTTTGCCCACCGAGCGCTCGCTCGCCAAGGGGAAAATCTGAGCGACCGGGAAATCCCGCTGCTCAAGGATTTTGATCATGGTCTCGCCCACCGCGCCCGTCGCGCCGACGACTGCCACATTGATCGCGGTTCCGCCCTTCATCGTCTTCACTCCGACAATAAACCTAGCTGTAGCCTGTCACGCGCCGAAATCGGGATAGAGCCAGGGTGCTTCTTTAGCGCGCCTGTTTTCGTACGCTGTGATGTCGCTCTCGTGTTGCAAGGTGAGCGAGATGTCGTCCAATCCTTCCAGAAGACACATCTTCTTGAACTGGTCGATCTCAAACCGGTATACGTTTCCATCTTCCGAGGTCAGCGTCTGCGCCTCTAGGTCAATGTCCATAGTAAACGGCCCTTTCTCTGCATCCCGAGCGAACAACCAGTCCACATCAGCCAAAGGCAACGCTATCGGCAACACGCCATTCTTGAAGCAATTGTTATAGAAAATATCAGCGAAGCTCGCCGCGATCACCGTTCGAATGCCAAAGTCCCGCAGGGCCCAAACCGCATGTTCTCGCGAAGAGCCGCAGGCAAAATTCTCACGAGCAAGCAAGAACGTCCCGGTGCGGTAGGGCTTCTGATTCAAGACGAAGTCTTTGTTCACAGGGCGGTTGCTGCAATCTTCCCCAGGCTCCCCCTGATCGAGGTACCGCCACGCATCGAACAGGTTATCGCCAAAACCCGACCTCTCCACAGACTTCAGAAACTGCTTGGGAATAATCGCATCCGTATCAATGTTGTTACGGTTGATCGGGATCACCACTCCGGAATATCGAGCAAATTTTTCCATGTTTAATCCTGTTAGAGCTGATTCGGGTCTACAAAATGACCTGCCACGGCAGCGGCTGCGGCCATTGCGGGGGACACGAGATGCGTTCGCCCTCCGTAGCCCTGTCGTCCCTCAAAGTTGCGGTTCGAGGTTGCGGCGCATCGCTCGCCGGGCTCCAAGCGATCCGCGTTCATCGCAAGGCACATAGAGCACCCCGGCTCACGCCATTCGAAGCCGGCCTCAATGAATACCTTATCGAGACCCTCTTCCTCCGCTTGCTTTTTAACAAGACCCGAGCCCGGAACCACCAACGCCTGCTTTACGTTGCCCGCCACATGACGCCCTTTTGCCACGGATGCGGCGGCTCTCAGATCCTCAATACGACCGTTGGTGCACGCACCAATAAAGACCTTATCGATAGCGATTGAACTGATCTTTGTTCCGGGCCGCAGGTCCATATACTCAAGCGCTCGGGACCAACCTTCGCGTTTACCTTCATCCGGTGCATCCTTTGGATTCGGGATTACATCGTCCACGTTAGCGACCATCTCGGGGGAGGTGCCCCAGGTCACCTGCGGTCGGAGAGTGCTGACATCAATGCGATGCTCTACGTCGAACACCGCGTCGGCATCCGAGACCAACAGCCTCCAGGCCTGTGCTGCCGTGTCGAACAACTCTCCGGCAGGGGAGAACGGCCTACCTTTTACATACTCGATCGTCTTTTCGTCGACGGCTACGATGCCTGCTCGCGCTCCAGCCTCGATCGCCATGTTGCACAAGGTCATTCGCGCTTCCATCGATGCCTCGCGCACCGCGGACCCGGCAAACTCGATTGCGAACCCGGTGCCTCCCGAAGTCCCAATCTGCCCGATCACAGCAAGAATCATGTCCTTTGAGGCCATGCCTTCAGACAGCGTGCCGTCCAGCGTAACCCGCATATTCTTCATCTTTCGGGCGACAAGGCATTGCGTCGCTAACACGTGCTCCACTTCGGACGTCCCGATCCCAAAAGCTAGCGCTCCTAAAGCCCCGTGCGTTGCAGTGTGTGAATCACCGCACACAATGGTCATGCCCGGCAACGTGGCTCCCTGCTCCGGGCCCACGACATGCACAATACCCTGACGTGGATCCGCCATATCAAATTCAGTGATACCGAACTCTGCACAGTTCCGATCCAGGGTTTCTACCTGCAAGCGCGACACCGGATCATCGATACCCGCGCTTCGATCTGTTGTAGGAACGTTGTGGTCCGCGACCGCAAGGTTGGTTACCAGACGTCTTGGTTTCCGCTGCGCGTCTCTCAGTCCAGCGAAAGCCTGGGCCGAGGTCACCTCGTGCAGCAACTGTCGATCAATGTAAATCAGTGCTGTTCCATCGTCAGCTTCACGCACCAGATGGTCTTCCCAAAGCTTGTCGTAAAGGGTTTTTCCAGTCATGTTCTGCTCCTTGAGGGCGCGCGATTCTATCATAGGGTGTGGGCCTATCCGACTGGTCCGCTCCACGATTTTGGGTGCTTAAAGGACATACCGATCGCAAATTCAGTGATATTCTCCGGACCAGCAAATCATGGAAAGACCATTGCACTCAAGCTTTCGAGACCTTTTCGGGAACTTCGAATACCACGTCGGTCGCGTCTTACTGCCGCTCGATTCCACTGCCCGCGAGCCCGCAGCGCTAGTCTCGACCCAAGCGGTCTGTCTCGACCTCGCACGACGGGCAGCGCTTGGGATTTTTGAAGCGAATGGCTGCCGTCAACTCGACGATTCGGTAGCGCTTTTCCCCACTCTTGACGCCTTAGGGCGTCTAAAAGCTGAATCGAGACGTCTTGGAAAACTCGATGTGGTGAGTGATGAGTTTTTAGAGGCGCTCGGGCGCGCTACGCTCGACTACTTCAGCGACAAAGATTTGAACGCCTCGCCGAGCCTAGCTTCTACCGGCCCCTTAGAGATGTTTGGACGCAACTGACTATTAGCAGCTCCGGCTCGCCTCGGTTCGGGGTCATGAGCCGCTTCAATCTCCATTTAATTGCTGTTAGCTGCTATAGGTAGTTGCTATGTGTAGTTGCTGCACCTAGATGCTATAGATTCGTGACGCACTTGCATTCGTTAATTGCTAAACGGATCCCGGAATCAGTGGGCCCGGCGTATCCCCTACACCCAGAGCACGGTGCCGCATCAAATGATCGGCAAGTACCAGGGCGAGCATAGCCTCCGCGATAGGAACCGCTCGAATTCCGACACAAGGATCGTGTCGCCCGGTGGTAATCACGTTCTCGGGCTCTCCTTCCACATTGACGGTTTTCCCCGGCGTGGGAATGCTCGAGGTCGGCTTCAGCGCCACCGAGATGACCAGAGGCTGGCCTGTCGAGATACCGCCCAACACGCCTCCGGCGTGGTTGCTTAAAAATCCTTGCGGGCTCATCTCGTCTCGATGCTGACTTCCACGCTGCTCGATGCAATCGAACCCAGAGCCCAAAGACACCCCCTTTACGGCGTTGATGGACATCATTGCTCCCGCAATATCCGCATCCAGTCGATCAAAAACCGGTTCGCCCAAGCCTGGCGGAATCCCCTCGGCGCAAACCCTGAGCCGCGCACCGATCGAATCGCCTTCTCGACGGAGGGCGTCGATAAATTGGGCAATCTCATCGAGTTTTGTATCGTCGGGAAAAAAGAATGGATTGTTCGCAACCTGGTCCCAGTCGATGCGATCCGCCTGGATATGACCTATCTGATCCATGCAGCCCCGAATAGAAATACCCGACGCGGCCGCAAGATATTTCCGCGCCACTGCGCCAGCAGCGACTCGCGCCACAGTCTCTCTCGCAGAAGCCCGACCGCTTCCACGATAGTCCCGAAGTCCGTATTTTTTGAGGTAGGTGTAGTCGGCGTGGCCAGGTCGAAACTGCGCCTTAATTTTGTCGTAATCGCGCGAACGCTGATCTTCGTTATCCACCACAAGGGCGATAGGCGCTCCTGTGGTCTGACCCTCAAACACCCCAGACAGGATCGTTACCCGATCGGGTTCGCGGCGTTGCGTGGTGTACTTCGACTGGCCTGGTCGCCGCCGATCAAGATCGATCTGGATATCAGCCTCTGACAATGCAAGCCCCGGAGGGCACCCGTCAATGATGCAGCCGAGTGATGGCCCATGGCTCTCGCCAAAGGTGCTCACTCGAAACACACTTCCAAAAATACTACCCGCCATGAGCGCTCCCTAGCCTCGATCAGGAGCCACTACGCACGCGGCAGAGTGACCCCGCTTTGACCCTGATACTTCCCTTTACGATCTTTATAGGAGACGTCGCAACTTTCGTCTCCCTCAAAAAATACCACCTGTGCCACCCCCTCGTTCGCGTAGATTCTCGCAGGCAGCGGTGTGGTATTGGAAAATTCTAACGTCACGTATCCCTCCCATTCCGGCTCAAACGGGGTGACATTAACGATGATACCGCAGCGCGCATATGTTGATTTGCCAAGACAGATGGTCAGTACGTTCCGGGGAATCCGGAAGTACTCGACCGTCCTTGCGAGTGCGAATGAATTCGGGGGAATAATGCAGCAGTCGCCGCGAAAGTCTACAAAACTGCTTTCGTCAAATGACTTCGGGTCCACAATGGCCGAATTGATGTTTGTGAAAATCTTAAATTCATCCGAGCAGCGGATATCGTATCCGTAGCTGGAGGTGCCGTACGAGATAACCCGTTGCCCATCCACTGAGGACACCTGCTCAGCCTCGAAGGGCTCAATCATGCCCTCGGCTGCCATTCGACGGATCCACCGATCTGACTTAATTGCCACGTGCTTCTTCCCTTTATCTCGCGTCGCTTATGGGGATTCGGTGAGAATAGTTCTCCGAGAGACGTTTTGACCCGCAGCTTGACCCGCAGCTAGGTATTCTGCACCACGATCGATGGAAAGACGTCCGCATAGTTCCTCTTTCTTGCCGCCAATCTACCGGCAACATGTCGCGCAATCTCTCTGTAATTTGCGCTGACCTTGCCGTCCGGGTCGGCAACTACCGTCGGCCGACCACTATCGGCGTCCTCACGAATCCGCATATCGAGAGGAATGCCCCCTAACACGTCTACGCTGTATTCCTCTGCCATCCGACGTCCGCCGCCCTGGCCAAAGATCGCCTCTTCATGACCGCACTGTGAGCACACATGCGTGCTCATATTTTCAACTACCCCCAACACCGGTATCTCCACCTTCTCAAACATCTTCAACGCTTTTCGAGCGTCAAGTAAGGCGATATCCTGCGGCGTCGTCACAATGACTGCACCCGAAACAGGCACCTTCTGCGCCAAGGTCAGCTGCGTATCACCGGTCCCCGGTGGCAGGTCGATAATCAAATAATCGAGATCCTTCCAACGGGTGTCGTTGAGCAACTGCTCCAACGCCTGCGTCACCATAGGACCTCGCCAAATCATGGGGGTGTCCTCATCAATCAGAAATCCGATGGACATGGCCTGCAGTTGATAGCTGATCATCGGCTCAATGCTCTTGCCGTCTGACGACTGCGGGCGACCACTGATGCCTAACATTCGGGGCTGACTCGGGCCGTAGATATCCGCATCCAAGATGCCGACTCGGCCCCCTTCGGCAGCGAGCGCCAGAGCCAAATTCGATGACACGGTCGACTTACCCACGCCGCCTTTCCCCGAGGCGACCGCTATGATGTTTTTTACTCCTTTTATCGGAGTAACGCCCTTCTGAACCTCATGGGCCACCACCTTTGTCTTGAAGCTGATGCTTAAAGTCGAATCACTGCCGGCCTCGCTTGTGACCGCCGAGCGGATGGCCGTTTCTAACTCTGACTCCCATCCTAGCGCCGGATACCCTAGGGTGATCTCTACGGACAATGACCCATCTTCCGATGAGTTGATACTGACCGCTTTAGCCTCGGCAAGCGTAGACTTTGTATGCGGGTCAGAGATTTGGCCGATAGTGTTTGTCAGATTGGTCAACACGGATTGATTCATATTGATGCAAAGATGGCTGGTGAGAACGCGAACGCTATTTTCGATACGTCAAGCGGGCGCAGATGCTACCACACCAGACCATGAATATTTGGTGCATAAGCTATAATTCCGTGCATCGCTGATCCATTTCTACCCACCGCGGATGAGGAATAGACGCGTTCCCCTGGTCGCAATCGAAAACGACTCCGAGCCTCTCTCATGAACCGGTCTTCTCGCAACATCCTCGCGACCAGCGCCCTACCCTACGCGAACGGCCCGATTCACCTCGGACACCTCGTCGAATACATCCAGACGGATATCTGGATACGATTTCAGCGCTTAAATGGCCATAGGGCGTATTTTGTGTGTGCGGAAGACACCCACGGAACACCCATTATGCTGAAAGCGCGTAGCGAGGGCATTTCGCCCGAGGCGTTGATTTCGCGGATCGCTCTGGAGCACAAAGCGGACTTCGACGACTTTCATATCAACTTTGATAATTACTACTCGACGCACTCAGACGAAAATCGTTACTTCTCCGAGTTCATTTACTCCGAACTTCTGCACAAAGGCCACATCGAAAAACGGACGATTACTCAAGCATATGACCCTATTGAGAACATGTTCCTGCCCGACCGCTTCATCCGAGGGCAATGCCCCCGTTGTGCGGCACCCGAGCAGAACGGCGACAACTGTGAAGTGTGCGGGGCAACCTACTCTCCAACAGATTTAACCAACCCGATCTCCGTAATTTCCGGCGCCAGTCCAGTTGAAAAAGAGTCCGATCATTACTTTGTTCGACTATCCGACTTTGAGCACATGCTTAGGGATTGGACCGGCTCAGGCCGCCTGCAATCTGAGGTTCGCAATAAGCTGAACGAATGGTTTGATGCTGGGCTCCAAGACTGGGATATATCACGCGACGCGCCCTATTTCGGATTTGAAATCCCGGATGCCCCCGGAAAATATTTTTATGTATGGCTGGATGCACCAATCGGCTACATGGCGAGTTTCAAAAACTTCTGCGCCCGAGAGTCGATCGATTTCGACAGCTACTGGGCGCCCGATTCCGAGGCTGAGCTCTATCACTTCGTAGGAAAAGACATACTTTATTTCCATACCCTCTTCTGGCCGGCCTTACTGCACGGCGCCGGCTTTAGGACGCCTACCGCGGTTTTTACGCACGGCTTTCTAACCATAAACGGTCAAAAAATGTCTAAGTCGCGCGGCACTTTCATCACCGCCCGAGACTACCTGACGCATCTGGATCCAGACTATCTGCGCTATTACTTCGCAGCAAAGCTGAACAATAAAGTCGAGGACCTTGATTTCAATATCGAGGACTTCGTGAGTCGCGTGAATGCCGATCTCGTGGGCAAGGTCGTTAATATCGCCAGTCGCTGCGCCGGCTTCATCGAAAAACGTTTCGGTGGTCGGCTTTCCTCATCGTTGCCGGATGCGGACTTGTTCGAGCAGTTTGTTTCCCAAAACGAAGTGGTCTGCGCCGCTTTCGAAAGTCGTGAATTCTCCCGAGCGATTCGCGAGATCATGGCTCTTGCGGATGTGGCAAACCAGTACGTTAACCAGGAGCAGCCCTGGGTGGTCGCCCGCGATGAGAATAGGAGCGAAGAGTTACAGGCCATCTGCACGCAGGCGCTGAATCTATTCCGCATCCTTATGATCTGGCTCGCACCGGTGGTACCCGGGCTGGCGCAGCGTAGTGCGAAGTTCCTGCGCTGCGCCATAGAGAACGGGGCTACCCTTCGCGAACTGTCACAGCCACTTCTCGATCATCAAATTGGAAGCTTTACGCGATTGCTCGACCGCATAGATCCACAACAGGCAAATGCCATGCTGGAGACTGCTAAACACATGCAGAATGAACCCGATACGACAACGTCCGGTCATCTCACGGATGAGCCCATTGATGAGCAGATCTCTATCGAGGACTTCTCAAAGATTGACCTTCGCATAGCGCGTGTGAGCGATGCGGAGCATGTCGACGGCGCCGATAAGCTTATCAAGTTGACGCTGGATTTAGGCGAGGAGACCCGGGAGGTGTTCGCCGGTATCAAAAAAGCATATGACCCCACTCAGCTGATCGGCCGCCACGTGGTCATGGTCGCGAACCTGGCCCCGCGGAAGATGCGCTTCGGGGTCTCCAACGGAATGGTGCTGGCCGCCTCGGGTAAAGACGATAAAGGTGGGGTATTCGTCCTCTCGCCGGACGATGGCGCCCAGCCCGGCATGCGCGTCCGATAACTCGCTGTAAAACCGTGGGACCCTCAAGCGCGCTCCCCTGTCAGCGATCGCTCTTCGACATTCCAGACGACGTCAGTTACCTGAATTGCGCCTATATGTCGCCTCTGCCCCGGGCGTCCTTGCAGGCAGGCATTGACGGTCTATCCAAGAAGAGTCGCCCTTGGCATATCACAGCTCCGGATTTTTTTTCGACATGCGAAGCGGTCCGAACGGAGGCGGGGCGCCTCCTCGGCTCGACAGCGAACCATATCGCTCTAGTCCCATCTGCAAGTTACGGTATCGCGGTCGCTGCTAAAAACATGCGCGCTCAAAAAGGCCAAACGATCATTGTCTTGGCTGAGCAGTACCCCTCAAACATATACGCGTGGCGGAGGCTGGCAGCCGACACCGGTGCAACAATCCGAACTATTGCTCGCCCGGAAGACGGAAATTGGACTCCGGGCATCTTAAACGAAATAAATGAGCGGACTGCTTTTGCCGCCCTGCCCCAGTGCCATTGGACCGATGGCTCGGTGATTGAACTGAGCACAGTCCGGGATGCCCTCGACGCAGTTGGCGCAGGCCTTGTGCTTGATCTGACGCAAAGCTTAGGCGCAATGCATCTGGATCTGTCGGGAGTACGCCCAGACTTTGCGGTAGCGGCCGCCTATAAATGGCTGCTGGGCCCCTACTCAACCGGGCTGCTCTATGTGGATCCGAGACATCATGAAGGGACACCTCTTGAGGAACACGCATACCCCAGGAAGAACGCTGTCGACTTCAGGAATCTTGTCGACTATCGAGAGGATTTCGAACCCGGGGCCAGACGTTTCGACGTTGGCGAAATGGCTAATTTCGGCCTACTCCCGGCATTATTAAGCAGCCTGCGACAGATCAACGCGTGGGGAGTGGAACAGATCGCGAAAAGTTTATCGTGTCTTACGGATCAGATTGCCGAGCTCGCCCAAGACGCGGGCTATGCCCTAGCGCGAAAGGAAAATCGTGCTCCGCATTTTATTGGCCTTCGGTCGCGAAGCGGGCTACCCGACGATCTGGCAAGTCGCCTGGCCGAGCGCGGCGTCTTCGTCAGCCTACGCGGGGACGCATTGCGCGTGACACCACACCTCTACAACAATAACGCCGATATTCGGAAACTGTTCGTTGAGTTAAGCCGGCTTAGTCTCTAACTTAATAAATAGCTATCAGTAAAGTGACAAGCCTTTCCTCATTACTCCCTCAACTGCAGTGCCAGCGATGCGGTTTTGTGTCCTGCGATGCGTACGCACAAGCAATGCAGCACAAGGGCATCCCTGGGGATCGCTGTGCACCAGGCGGCTTCCGTGTGCGTGCAGCGCTAAATGCGGCGCTCGGCAGCGATCACGATAAAATTGATCCCGCCTACGACCACCCAGAACTTCCGACCAAGGTCATCATCGATGAAACTATCTGTATCGGTTGCGCGCTTTGTATAAAAGCGTGTCCTGTTGATGCAATCGTCGGTTCAGGCAAACTTATGCACACGGTTATCGAGGCCGCATGTACCGGTTGCGAACTGTGTCGCCCCGTCTGCCCCGTCGACTGCATAACCCCCGTTGAGCAGCTACCCCCCGACTCCCCGGCCTGGCAGGCCTTAATGCAGAGTTCCGGGCCCACGTTCAGACAGCATTGGCTGCGCCGAGAGGGACGAGTATCCCTCGATAACTCAAGCACAGGATTCTCAAAAAATAGTCAGTCGAGTTTGCAGGAAGACATTCAAGCGAGCGTCGCCCGCGTGCGGGCAAGGCGACAAAACTCGGGATAACGCGAATATAAGATGACCCCAGAAACTCGGGCCGTTTTTTTCTCACGCCTAGCGGAGCAAAACCCTAACCCCCAAACCGAGCTTAAGTATCGGACCCGATTTCAGCTGCTGATTGCTGTCATTTTGTCCGCTCAAGCAACCGATATCTCAGTTAACAAAGCGACGCGGACGCTTTTTCGTGTCGCGCCCACGCCGCAAAGAATGCTTGATCTTGGCCTTGACGGCCTGAAGCGGCATATACGGCACATCGGCCTTTTCAACAGTAAGGCGACTCATATTCTCGAAACCTCTCAGAAGATTGAAGACGAACACAACGGTCGGGTTCCGAGCACCCGGGCGGCCCTCGAGGCGTTGCCCGGGGTTGGACGGAAAACCGCTAATGTCGTTCTCAATACCGCTTTTGGCGCTGAGACCATTGCGGTCGACACCCACATTTTCCGGGTCTCAAACCGCACCGGTCTCGCCCGAGCTAAGACTATGCTGGCAGTGGAGAAAAAGTTGTTAAAAAACACACCAGGACTTTATCGGGCACGCGCCCATCACCTTCTCATCCTGCACGGCCGCTACGTTTGCAAGGCGCGAAAACCACTCTGCCAGAACTGCATCGTCTCTGACCTCTGTAGCTATGCGCACAAGTCTTAAGTTGAAATACTTCGCTTCTGTCGTAGTGTTTCGAAGAGCGCCACGCCCGCTGCAACGGCCACGTTAAGACTGGGAAACTTCTCGATCGTCGGAATCTTAAGTAACGCGTCGCAGTGTCGCGCGGTGAGAGGACGAACGCCCCCTCCCTCTGACCCAAATACCCATGCCGTGCGCCCTCGCAAATCAAACTCAAAGATACTCCGTTCCGCCCGTTCGGAGGCTCCCATGAGCCAGAATCCGGCGGCCTTAATCTGCCCCAGCGTCTGGGACCAATTCCCCAACTCAAAGATATTGAGATGATGGATGCCACCGGCCGCTACTCTGAGCGCAGCAGGTGTTAGCCCTGCACCCTCATGCGCCGGCAACACGACGGCATCTACGGAAGCGGCCGCCGCTGAGCGCAAGCAGGAACCGAGATTTCGAGGATCTTCAAGCCCATCCAGAATCATCATAGTGGCATTAGGAGAGCAATCTCTAAGCCAATCCTTGAACTCTGCAAGGCCGAGCGTTGGCGCTCTCGTCAGCAAGCCCACAATGCCCTGATGACGCACCCCGCCGGCGAGTTGATCCAAAACATCTTTGCTCGCTTGCTGCAGTCGAACGCCTGCGTTACTTGCGCGCGAGAGTACGGCGTTGAGTCGCGGGTTTCCTCCAGATCTTTCGTGGACAATCTCCGCTAACCCTCGATGACCACTTTTAAGTGCCCCCTCTACCGCATGGATTCCACATAAGACCGCCGGAGTATCGGAACGCGACTTCGACATAGATTTAGCCCTTCTTCGACCGTGAGGGTTGGCGTGACCGACCCTTTTTTGAACGCCTCGACTGTCCTTGGCGCATAAAGTCCACGCGGCCCAGCTCAATATCTGCAGCGGCCACCGTCACGACGATCCGATCGCCAAGGCGTATCGATTCCCCCGTGTGACGGCCCGAAAGTGTAAGAAGCTCTTGATTGAATTCATAGTAGTCATCCCCTAGGTTAGAGACATGCACTAATCCGTCGATGGGCATACCCTTCAATGTAACAAAGACGCCAAAAGGCGTAACGCTTGAGATAACACCTTCAAAACTCTCACCCAGGCGATGATGCATAAATTCTGCTTTCAGGCTGGCCATGATCGCGCGCTCAATCTCTTCGGCCATGCGTTCCGTTTTCGAACAATGGGCAGCAATGCCTTCGAGCATTGCCGCGCCGGACCCGAAAGACTCTCCTCCGCCCAGTCCTAGACGGGATTTCAGCAAACGGTGCACCACCAGATCTGGGTATCGCCGGATGGGCGACGTGAAATGCGTATAAACAGCAAAGCCAAGAGCAAAATGACCGTGCGATTGGGCGGTGTAGCGCGCTTGCGACATACAACGCAGAATCAGCATCTCGACCCCCCGGTACCCATCCCCTTTTTTACGCAGCGCTCGAAGGCATGCCGATAGATCAGCGCCCGCTGGCGACTTCCCACCGCCAAGAGGCACGCCGAAAAGACTGAGAATTCGGCGAAGTCCGGCGATATCTTGCGCATCCGGAGCGTCGTGAACGCGGTAGATCCCCGGCGCCTCGGGCTCCTTGTCTAATAACTCAGCTGCGCATACATTAGCAGCGAGCATTGCCTCCTCTACAATTTGTGTAGAACGCCCCCTGGGTTCGCTCCAGCAGTTATCAATCCATCCGTCTTCTCGATAGCGGATCTTGGCCTCCGGGAACTCAAAATCGACGCTGCCCTCGCGTTGTCGTTTTGCAAGAAGTAGCTCGGCAACCTGAGCCAGGGCCTCAAGATTTGTCAGAACCTCTGGCGGACCGTCTTCGGTTTCCTCATGATCCTCTGAAAGAAACTGAGTCACTTGCGGGTAGGTCAGTCGGGCGGCTGAGCGGATTGTCGCCTCGACAAACTCGCTCGAAAGAATATCGCCCATGGGGCTGATTTCCATCCGACAGACAAAGGCAAATCGATCTTCGTTCGGGCGCAGGGAGCAAAGATCATTAGACAGACGCTCTGGAAGCATCGGAAACACACTATTCGCGAGATAGAAGGAATTTCCCCGATCTCTCGCGTCGAGGTCTAGCGCGCTTTCCGCCTCAACCCAATATGAAACGTCTGCAATTGCCACATCGAGACGGAACCGGTCATTCTTGAATTCGCAATAAAGCGCGTCGTCAAAATCCTTCGCTGTTTCGCCATCAATCGTGACGAACGGTGTCCCCGTCATATCCAGTCGATGTGTTCCTTGTCCTTGGCTAAGTTTCCGCTCGAGCGCGTCGACCCGCGCAGGATCGAGGATGTAAGGGACGGTTGACAGCCCCTCCTGCTGAGCGAGACGCTCGATCAGGAGTGTCACCGGTCCGGCGTCCTGGAAGCGCCGGGTGATCCGCCCAAGCATTTGTTGCTGGTAAAAGGGGTGCGACAGTCGTTTCGCCAAGACCATTTCGTTCGCCCTGGCGCCAAGCGTGTCTTTTTGATCGATGAAGAGATCCCCCGACTCATACCGCTCTTCAGGCCGTACCCATCCACCTCCCGTGCTTCCCTCAAAACGCCCAAGGACCTGCTCTTCCGACGGCGCCAACACGGCCAACACAACGATTCCGGAGTTAGCGCGCCCTCGCCCGCGGCGCAATGTACACAACACGCGATCTCCAGGGAGGATGCGACGCGCCTGACGCGAAGCCAGAGCGTACTCCTCATGGGAATCTGCCTTCATCACCAGCTTTCCTCTCGCCGCTCGCGAAATGACTCCCACGCGCAATGTGGCATTTTCATCAATTGAGTAATGGTCCGCGCTTACTTCGAGAACGATTCCCGATTTCACGAGGTGCGATAAACCATTCAGCCAGTCGGAGGCTGTCTTTTCTTCAATACCGATAGAGCGCCAGAGCGTCTCGCGAGAGAGCGTACCGGCGTTCATGAGCGCGGTGATAATGCGGCCCCTCCGCTGCGCCGACTCGGGGAGAATGGAAAGATTGCGTGAGGTCACCAATGGATCATACCCGACCATTGAAGCTCTAATTGATTGACAACATGGACCCCAGTGGGTAATGTTCGCGACCTCAAACTACTCAGTGACACGCGCACCAAATCCTTGGTGCGGACAATCCTTTGCCGAGGTGGCGGAACTGGTAGACGCGCTAGCTTCAGGTGCTAGTGGGGGTAACCCCGTGGAGGTTCAAGTCCTCTCCTCGGTACCATTTCCGGACTTCAAAACAATCTGGTTTCGGCCACGTGCTTTAGCCTCATAAAGCCCCTCGTCCGCAATACGCATGAGCGTTACTGCATCGGTCGCACCGTCCGAGTATTCAGCGGCCCCAAAACTCGCGGTCACCGCCAAGGAGTGATCCGCCACCTGCACCGATAAGCTCTCGACAGCGTGCCGCAACCGCTCCAGGAAGCTTGCGCTGCCCCCAGCGTTGGTATCCCTCAATAACAACGCAAACTCTTCACCGCCGTAACGCGCTATCACATCGGTATCACGAACGGATTTACTGAGGCAGCGTCCGATCTCCGCCAGTACCGCATCGCCCGCTAGGTGACCGTAGACATCATTAATTTGTTTGAAGTGATCAAGGTCAATAATGCAGACAACAAAAGGACTCTTTTGGCGTTGAAATAGCGCGATCCATTCATCGAGCGTTTGATCAAAAACACGCCTATTCTTTAGCCCCGTGAGCGGGTCATGCGTAGCCAAACGCTCCAGTTCTCGCTGCGCTTCCTCTCGCTCCCTTACTTCTCGCGCCAAATTCTGGTTCAGATCAGCGAGGGTTTTGGACTGTCGGGTTTCGGCTATTGTTCTTCCGGTCAATGTCAGCATAAATGCGCAAAATACGGCGAGCAACAGCAACCCCCCCTTCAAAACGATCCACGGGATGAGGGACCGCTCCCCAGAGAAAAACCCCGCCTCGGGCCAGATTTCCAAGCGCCAAACTCGGCCACCGATATCCAGCCGTTGGGAGGAGATAAGCGTCGCAGTTGGCGCTGGCCGCGGAAATGCTGCGACAGCGGCGCCCTGACCGCGGCCATCGACACCGAAAGCGGCGAGAGGATGAACCTGGCCTTCGTCTGAGACATCATAGAGATGAGTAATCGTGTTTTTGATTTCGAGCCCCTGTTGGGCTGAGCGGATTAAGTCACCGATCCGAAAGACACCGACCGCAAAACCTGCGAGTTGTGTTCGACGCTGCTCGATGGATTCCGGAATGACCTGAGTCCGATATACCGGTAGAAAGACAAGAATCCCCGCCTGCGACTCCGTTTCCTGAACGAGCGTTATGGGTGCGGTCGCCACCGGACGACCTCCATCACGAGCCTCATCCATGGCCATTCGTCTGGCGGGATTCGAATAAACGTCAAACCCGAGCGCCGCCTTGTTCTCTTCATGAGGCTCGATAAATTGCACGACGACATACTTGTCTCGAGGCCCTGCCTGCACAAGCTCTCCCGTGTTTGACCGCTCTTGAAAGGAGAAGTTCAGGTAACCCCTCGCGCGCATAGCCTCCTCCATAACGCCTCGCTGGTCTGCCATGACCACGGGGTTAAAAGACAACGCTTGAACACCGGAAAGTCTTGATAGATTCTGGGACACAAACTGCCTGAATCGACTTGAAGTCATCTCCCCCGGGCCGCCCCATAGTGCGGTCGTGCCAATAAATCCTCTGATGCCGTAGAGGTTTTCCATGTATGTCGCCCATTGCTTATCGAGCGACTCTGCAATGACTTGCACGCGAGCATGGAACGACTCTTCAAGGTCTTGCTCCTCTTGACTTTCGGCCCAGAAAAAAATGGTCGTCACCGCAATTAATGCGCCTACCAAAGGCGCCATAATGCGCCATCGCCTCCAGCCCCAGCTTTCGACCGGAGACCCCCTTAGGGCAAACAAGACCGGTACAAACACGATCACCCCAATGCTGTTTCCAACCCACCAGTTGAGCCAATAAAAACCAATCTCGTCCGCGGTAATGACGTTCGCGGCAAAAAGACCAGTAACGCCCACACTAGCCCCCACCGTCGAGACCAGAAAGCCTGTAACCAAGACAAAACGAACGATACTGAAGGGTGTTATGAGCTCAAACGGCAACCCGTCTAACTTGACCGAGGCGAACCGTCCCAACAGGGCCTGAAGGGAGGCCCCAGTCGCTATAGTCGCGGGAAGCAATAAGTGGGAAAAATCAAAGGCGCCGACTGCACCGGCTTTCGGCAGCCACAGGCTGGCGGCGAAGGCGCCAATAAAGACCCCGGGCCATAGCCGATAACTAAAGAGCATCAGACCCGCAAGTGCGATCCCGGCCCCGGGCGAAACCGCGGCAGCGTAGCCCGGGGGTAGCGTTAGGGGCGCTGCCAACTTTGCGGCTAGAAAATAAAGGGCGGCGAGAACCAGAGCTGCGCGAGCAGTTCTAAAGGTCGAAAGTTGGCGAGTCACGACGATAGGCTACCACGGGTCAGGCGGGAGTCATCTCCGGGTAAACCCTAGGCCAACAGCGAGGCACGCCGAACCGCAATAAATGGTGCTCGGACGAGTCTTGGGACGGCAAACCCGCATCGAAAGGCCGAATTATGCGCCCGCCGATGGGGATCAGATAATCTTTCTGCGCAGAATCTTTATCAGCGGACGGCCAATGGATGCAGTTTACGCCGACCCGAAGGGGTGCCTCAGAACGAGTGTTTCATCCCGATCTGCACCGGTCGAGAGGATATCCACAGGGACATCCAACAGAGCTTCTAGTCGTTCTACATATTTTCGAGCCGCGGCAGGAAGATCGTCGAGAGAGCGACTGGCACGAGTGCTGTCCGACCAACCGTCCATCGTTTCGTAAACCGGCTCACAGGCCGCCAGACCCTCAGAATCCCAAGGCGGGGTGTCTATGAGGTCCCCATTCAGGGAATACCCGGTGCAGATTTTGACTTCGGGAAGCCCGTCGAGCACGTCGAGCTTTGTGACACACAGGGAGTTGACGCTATTCAGCCAGCACGCCCTCCGGGCCAGCACCGCGTCAAACCAGCCGCAACGCCGCGGGCGTCCCGTGGTAGCCCCAAACTCGTGCCCTTTTTCTGCCAAATGTGCGCCGCTTTGGTCAAACAGTTCGGTGGGGAACGGTCCGGAACCCACACGGGTTGTATAGGCCTTGACGATGCCCATTACGGTATCAAACATGAGCGGGCCGGCACCACTGCCGCTCGCTGCCGCTCCCGCGGTGGTATTTGAAGAGGTGACAAAGGGATACGTTCCTTGATCAATATCCAACAACGTTCCCTGGGCGCCCTCAAAGAGAATGTTCTCGCCGACAAGCTGCGATAAGGCTTGCGAGACGTCACCGATCATCGGAGCCAACTCGGAGGCCCATCGCTCCACCATCACCGCGACAGAATCCAAATCGATCGCTTTAGCCCCAAAACGCTCAGTCAGCAGAAAGTTATGGTACTCCAATAGGGCTGAAACCTTCTCCATACAACTGCTCCGGTTAAGGAGATCGCCAACACGGACACCTCGTCTCGCGACTTTGTCTTCGTACGCAGGGCCAATCCCTCTGCCCGTAGTACCAATCGCGTTATTCCCCCGAGCGCGCTCTCGCGCCTGATCCAGTTCGACATGGCTAGGCAGAATGAGCGGGCAGGCTGGGCTGATGGTCAATCGTTGCCGCGCATCAACCCCGGCTTCGCTTAAAGTCTCTAACTCAGCAATCAACGCGTCCGGCGCAACCACGACGCCGTTCCCGATCAGGCATTGAACGCCGGGGCGAAGGATCCCCGACGGCACCAGATGAAGAACCGTTTTCTTGCCGTCGATAACCAGCGTATGGCCAGCGTTATGTCCTCCTTGGAAACGTACGACCGCCCGACATTGTGCGGTAAGAAGGTCGACGATTTTTCCTTTACCCTCATCCCCCCATTGGATACCAAGCACAACGACATTCCTGGACATAGGCTTACTTTCGTTCTCTCTCAGCAGATAAATGGGAGACGCTAGCTTTAGAGGAACTCAGAACCGCGAGTGTCCACCCTTACTAGAGCGTCACGACCGAACTATGGTTAGAAGCGCGAGGCCGATCACCACTGCGGCCACCCCCGCGATCCTTAACTGCCGATCATCAAAAAACGCGAGGGCTGCGACCAGGCGCCTGAACCGCCCCGGGCTGACGAAAGGAATAATCCCTTCAATGACCAGCACCAGAGCCAGCGCGGCGAAAAGGTCCTGCCAATCCACCGCTCGATTTTAATCGACTGGCCCTGGAGATGCCTGCTTAAAGTAACGGAAGAACTCCGAATCGGGCTCAATAACGAGAAGGTTGTCCGGGCTTGCAAAGGTGGCGCGGTAGGCGTTCAAACTGCGGTACATCCGATAGAACTCACGGTCACGATCAAACGCATCTGCATAAATTCCTGTTGCCTCGGCATCGCCTTGACCCTTGACCTGCTGCGCCTTCTCCCTAGCCTCAGCGAGGATAATGGCCCGTTGACGATCAGCATCCGCCCGAATTATCTCGGCTGCCTCAGCACCACGGGCGCGGAGGTCTTTCGCGACGCGGGATCGCTCCGCCTCCATTCTCTGGTAGACCCGCTCGCTAATACCGGGATCGAGATCCACCCGCTTTAACCGGACGTCGAGCACTTCAATTCCGAGCGAGGCGACTTCAGTATTCATAGCCTCGCGCACCACGTCCATAATTTCAACGCGGTCCCCTGATATCACCTGCTGCACCGAGCGATTACCGAATTCACTACGCAGTGCATCGTTCACACGCTGAGCGAGTCGGTTTCGCGCATTAGCTGCCAGACCCCCCAGTCGTGTGTAGTAACGTGCCGCGTCGGTAATTCGCCACTTGACGAAAGAATCCACCACGAGATTCTTTTTCTCACGCGTCAGGTATAACTCGGGATCGGAATCCATGGTCTGCACGCGAGCGTCAAAATACCGGACGTTATTAATCAAGGGCGCCTTAAAATGCAGGCCGGGACTATCGTTCGATCTGACGATTTCACCGAACTGGAAGATGATCGCCTTCTCGCGCTGATCTACGAGGTACACAGAAGACAAGCCAAGCGTCACGGCAATCACCAAGACGACAATAGAAATCAATGCTTTACCGCTCATTGGGTCAAACTCCTTAGTCGACTGGAGCGTTCTTCGCGCGACCCTGATCCTGACTCATTCAGAACCTCTACGCTCGAGAGGTCGCTCTCACTGCCGGGCATCCTCGCGCTGCCCGCTGAATTTCCGCGATTTTTAATGAGCTGATCGAGTGGGAGGTACATGACGTTATTACTGTTACCGCTTTGGTCGATCATCAGCTTCGTCGAATTGCCGTACACCGATTCGAGCGCATCGAGATACAGGCGATCGCGAGTAACCTCAGGCGCTTTGGCGTATTCGTCCAACACCTGTAAAAAACGTGAGGCTTCACCGCGGGCCGCTGCGACCACGCTAGCCTGATAAGCCGCCGCCTCCTGCTCTAATCGCGCGGCAGCGCCCCTCGCACGCGGGATAATGTCATTCTGATAAGCCTGCGCCTCGTTCTTGAAACGCTCCTCATCCTCTCGCGCCTTAACTGCATCATCAAACGCCGCTTTCACTTCCGCAGGGGGCTGCGCGTTCTGCATCTCTACAGCCTTGATGTTAATGCCGGTGTCATAGCGATCCAAAATATCCTGCAGCAAGGTTTTTGTCTCTTGCGCGATCTCGGCACGTCCGCCGGTGATTGCAAAATCCATCGTATTTCGCCCAACGATTTCACGCACCGCGCTCTCGGTCGCGCCTCGAACAACAGAATCATTGGCCTCGGCCACGTTGAACAGAAGCTCGCGGGGGTCCTTGATGTCGTACTGCACGGCAAAGTGGATGTCGATGATGTTCTCGTCAGCCGTTAACATCAGGGCTTCTCGCGGCACCCCTGCCACCTGACTTGATCTGGCGTTCGTCCGGTATCCGACCTCTACGGTCCGGATTTGCTGTACGTTCACCACATCCACCGATTCGATCGGATACGGCATGTGCCAACGAAGCCCGGCTTCTTTTACCGTTTTATAGGCGCCAAAACGCAGCTCGACTGCCTGCTGACCCTGTTCTACGACATAAAACCCCGTAGCGAACCATAACCCGATCACAATCACGACGATCGGACCCACGGCCTTCGAACTCAGACTGGGCATCTTGCCGCCGCCACGTCGTCCGCCAGAGCCGCGACCGCCAAACAGGCCGCTGAATTTCTTCTGAATATCCTTCAGGACTTCATCTAAGTCAGGGGGTTGATTCTGGCCATTTCCCTGGCCCCACGGGTCCTTGTCATCTGAACCGGGCTGATTCCACGGCATTGAGTACTTACCTCTCCATTGAATTCACAGCAACTAAGGAAACTTCTTCGAAATCTCCTTTATCTTCCTCAGATTTTATCACGTCCACCGGGTTCTTCTTGTTTAAGCCTCCTTCACGGTCTCCCAAATGACTTCCACCGATTTCATCGGCAGCCCAGAAACGGGGCTCAAAGTCCGGATGCTGCTCGATTCGACCAATAGTTGCTCCGTCGGCACGGCATCGTATAACCAGCACATCATTTGACCCCGACGCCTCATCGAGTACATGGCAAACACTGAAGATAAA
>Ga0255768_10001890_pt1 | contig 21263 bp, 17 predicted proteins | sample 071ome_33_FD_179983 | JGI IMG/M metagenome (GOLD analysis project Ga0255768, IMG submission 179983) | Coastal salt marsh microbial communities from the Groves Creek Marsh, Skidaway Island, Georgia - 071412AT metaG (version 2) | ecosystem: Environmental > Aquatic > Marine > Intertidal zone >...
TTTCGGATTTGGAGAAATGGAATCAACCCATTGCTGATTCATTGAAGCAAAAGATCGGTGCCACGGGCTGATGTTGACGGCGTTGCTGAAAAATGGGTTTTGTAAGTTTCTGTACACCAATTTGTAGTGATGCTTGGGTTTGGTTCGGGAAAGAATTAGCCCTTGCACTCAGAGGCAGGTTTCCTATGGTGGATTCCCGAAGGGGTTGTTTCATTTTGATCATACTTCTTCATTAATACTCAGAGAATTCACCAACATTAATTCAAAGACACCAGGGGCTAGCTTATCTTTTTTCGAAACAATGGTTCGAAAAGTGCGTCCGGGAAAGTGCTGCGTGGAGCGTTAATATTTCTGAGCTTTTGGCTGTTCGCCAATGGTATTCAGAGCGTCGCGGAACTTCCCCAGCCGAGATGGGTGTCTCCCGCTGAAAGCCCGTTTCTGGCGGACGAAGGAAAATGCCTGCTTCGTTGGGAACTCCCTCAATCCGGGGACGCATCCCTCACCTTTCAAGTCGAACAGTCGGATGGTTCGGACTTCTCCAATGCCCGCATGCGTTATGATGGCCCCGACCAAGCCACCTATATTTCCGGATTACCTGAAGGCACGCACCGTTATCGAGTTCGGGCGGTTTCTAACGAAGAAACCGGTCCCTGGTCGGATAGCATGGAGATCAATGTCGAGTTCGTTTCACGTAACCTTGTGATTACCCTTTTTCTCCTGGGAACCATTGTCTTTGTGGCCACTGTGTGGGCCATTTGGAAGGGGCATTGCCAATATACCGAAAAAGATGATTCAGGCTTAACGAAGGGAGGAAGGGGATGAGCGAGGCAGATGCAAATACCATTTTGAATCCAACGGTTGGTTGGATCCTGTTGTTACTCTTCGGAGCTGCCTGGATTGGCCTGGGTATTTACTGGGGGCGTCGCGCGAAATCATTTGACGGATTCATGCTGGCCGGACGCAATGTTGGCATGGCTCTCGGTTCGGCGACCGCCATGGCGACCTGGGTGACTTCCAATACCGTCATGCTTGCGCCGGTGTTTGCTCTCGAAAAGGGGATTTGGGGCATGCTGGCTTATTCGACTGCCAGTTTCGGATTGTTGCTGTTTGCTCCGCTCAGCGCCCGCATCCGTCAATTGATTCCCAAAGGTTACACGAGTGGAGATTTCATGCGCCTGCGCTATGGCAAATTTGCATGGGTGTTGTTCCTGTTGATTACCGTGGTTTATTCCATGGCCTGGTTGGTCAGTATGGGAACTGCCGGTGGTAAATTGCTGGAAACCTTGTCCGGTATTCCATACGTCAACGGCATGACGATGATCCTGTTCGTCTGCGTGGTTTACACGCTATTTGGTGGGCTTTATGCCGTCATTGGAACCGACTTCATCCAAAGCATCATCATCCTCATCGGTGTGGTGCTCGTGGGAGCGCTGGTGTTGGTGAAGACCGACATGTCTCAGGTCTATCAGTCGATGGAGCTCAATCAACCTTCCTTGATCAATGTTCTCATGCCGGTGGCGTTGCTTTCATTGTTCAACAACATGTTTTTTGGATTCGGAGAAGTGTTTCACAACAACGTCTGGTGGAGCCGGGCTTATGCCATGCGAAAGGATGTGGCCCCCAGAGCATTCTTTGTTTCGGGGTTGCTCTGGTTCCCGATCCCGATTGCTGCCGGATTCATTGCGTTAAGTGCTTCAGCTCTCGGAATCAATGTCGTTGATCCCAACACCGTGGGCCCATTGGTGGCCAGTTCGGTGCTCGGGAAATCGGGTGCCATCCTCGTGTTTATCGTCGTGTTCTGTTCGCTGGCTTCCAGTATCGACAGTTTGTTGGCCGCCACTTCGGATCTCCTCGTCGAAGATGTCGGCAGGAAGATGTTGGGAGTCGGTCAGAATGAAGATCAATTGCGCATGGTTTCCAAACTTGTGATTTGCGGTCTGGGGATTTTGACCTGGATCCTGTGCGCTCGCGAAATGAATCTTTTGGAAATCCTGTTTTTGTCCGGACCACTGGTTGCCAGCGCTATTTGGCCGGTTCTGGGTGGTTTGTATTGGAAACGAGCCAGCAGCACAGGCGCCGTGTTTGCTATGATTCTAGGAAGTGTCGTTGGTTTGGTGGCCTATTATAAATTGGGGTGGTACACCGCATCGCTGATTAGCGCAGCCATCTCCATGGGGGTGATGCTGATCTTCACTTCCTTTCAAAAACAAGATTTCGACTGGAACACCATCTCCAATAATTCAAACTGATATAGGATCATGCATTTACCCATACCTGCATTCATCGTGACATTGATTGTTTATGGCTCGCTTCTGGGAGTTGGTGTTGGAGTCGTGGTTTTGTTGCGCATGTTTTGGAAAGACTGGAAAGAGGGGAAACTATGGTAAATGAATCTCAACAACAGGATGAGTTGAAACCAAATCAGGTCGCTCAATACACCGAGCCACCTGCCGATACCAACACGCTCAACCCGGAACCGGGGCCGCTTTTTGAATCCAATCCCATCCGGTTGAAAGTCCTGCGCGAACTCAAGGGAAAGTCCATTCTTTCCGCACGACAATTCACCAAGGAACAGGTCATCGAGCTGGCCAAGTTGGCAGCGTTTTTGGAAAAGGTGGAGATCGCTTCCTGTCATCCATTGGACGGTAAAATGGCGATCACTGCCTTTTTCGAAGCGAGCACCCGAACGCGTATTTCTTTTGAAAGCGCCGTCCTGCGGATGGATGGGAAAATTATCAGCATCCCGGAAGGGGGAACGACGGGCGCAAAGAAAGGGGAATCCCTTTCCGATATGGCCGAAATGTTCAACGCCTATGGTGACATGGTGATCATGCGGCACACGGAAACCGATTCGGTCGACCAAATCATGCGCAACCTGCGAGTCCCAATGATCAATGCCGGCAACGGCAGCGGGGAACATCCAACCCAGGCCCTGGCCGATTGGTATGCATTGTTGAAATGGAGACCCGATCTGATCGACCCCAAACCTTCGCGTGGAAAATCATTGAATATGGGAATCCTCGGAACCCCCGGCAGCATGCGGGCGGTCAAAAGCTTTCTGCTGATGTCCCTGTTGTTTCAAGCCAACATCGGGAAGGTAACCGTCATTTCTGAAATGGCCGATCCCTTCGGTGCGGAAGTGATCGATGACCTGAAGCAGGCGGATATCAACTATGAGGTGACGCATGATATTCAACAGCACCTGAACCAGTTGGACGTCATTTACATGAACAGTATCGCCTTCTTGGGGGACAGCTATCGTAAATTGGACGGGCGCTATAAGTTGAATCGGGAAAGTCCGCTCAAAAAGGAGTCGGTCATCCTGCATCCTCTTGCACGCGCCGACGAACTCGATCCTGACCTGGATGACACGCCTCACAACCTGTACTTCGCACAGGCACACGGCGCGGTGTTTATTCGGCAGGCCTTGTTGATTTCCATCTTTGGGCGACTCGATCGATTGCCCTCACAAATTCCATCGATCGAATCCTGATTCTTATATTATGTGTGGTATAGCGGGTATTTTCTCCGGACAAAGCCTTCCGGACGTCACCGGCGAGCATGTCGCCAAAATGTTGAAAGTCATCCGGCATCGTGGTCCGGACGGTGAACGCATGCACCTGGACCTGCGTAAAGGGGTCGCCATGGGGCATGCACGACTGTCGATCAACGATCTTCAGTATGGCCATCAACCGTTGGTATCAGCCGACAAGAAAATGGTCCTGACGGTGAACGGCGAGTTCTACGATTTCAAAAAATGCCGCTCCATGGCCATGGCCGAGGGCCATCGGTTTACCACGCATTCAGACAGTGAGATTGCCCTCTTTCTTTACAGGAAACACGGGCTCGATTTCATGAGCCGACTGCGGGGTGAGTTTGCTTTCTCGTTATTTGACGAAGACAAAGACCAGTTTCTCCTGGTGCGTGATCGATGGGGAATCCGGCCTCTGTTTTATACAATCGTCAAAGACACCCTTTACTACGCTTCCGAAGTCAAAGCCTTGCTCACACATCCGGAAGTCGAAGCTCGGCTTTGCCCGCAATCTGCTTTGAATCAGCTCATGCAGACCATGGTTCCCGGACGAACCGCGTTCAAGGATATCCATGCTCTGCATCCGGGCCGCATGCTGGCGGTGACCCGCAAGGACGGTCGTCTGCAGATCAACGAGCAAACTTACTGGGATGTCGATTTCCCAACACAGGAAGAGGGGCACAGCAATGCCGAACCACGGGAGTTGATCCAGCAGGTGCGTGAAAAGCTGGTGGAATCGATCGTGCTGCGGCTGGAGGCGGATGTGCCGGTGGGTTGTTACCTTTCAGGTGGTATCGACAGCTGCTCGATTCTCGGCCTGGCGACCGGTGCGATGCAAAGCGCTGTCAAAGCGTTCACCATCAGTTTTGATGATGACAAATTCGATGAATCCCACATTGCCCGCGAAATGGCAGAAAGTATGGAGGCCGACCAAGAGGTGATTCATCTCAAGGCGGATGACCTGTATGGGGATAATTTCATCAACACCGTCTGGCACGCGGAGCGAACCTTTTACAACACGCTGGGTGTGGCCAAAAACCTCATGAGTCGACGCGTACATGAGTGCGGCTATAAAACGGTGATCACCGGTGAGGGATCCGATGAGTTGTTTGCCGGTTATCCCTCATTCAAGCGGGATATGATCCTCCATGGTCTGGATGATGAACCGGAAGAAGTGCGCCGCGAGTATCAGGCTCAGATGCGGCAATCAAACAAGTTGTTCACGGGATCCATCCTCTCTGAAAATCCCGAAACACATCCGGCTTTCGAATCTTTGTGTGGATTCACTCCCTCATGGATCCAACCATGGATCGCTACCTTGCGTCATGCCCAGCCGTTGATGCATCCGGATTTGCCCGAGTTGAAATCTTACGATCCTATCGCTGCCATAGCGGATCAAATCCGACCAAATGGCATCGAACACCGGCATGCGGTGGACAAGGCACAATACACCTGGAGTAAGACACAATTGGAAGGACAGATCCTAAGTTGGGGAGGTGACCGTGTCGATATGGCCAACAGCATGGAATCCCGACCCGCTTTTCTGGACCATCACTTGGCCGAAGTGGCCTTTAAGATTCCGCCTCATTATCGTATTCGCAATAACATCGAGAAGTGGGTGCTGCGTGAAGCGGTACGTGGTGTGTTGCCGGAGGTGTTGTACAAACGCGAGAAGTTTGCCTTCATGGCTCCACCCGCCCACACGGATGAACATAAGGCACGCAAATTGAACGATCTGATCGAGACCTACCTGACACCAGACAACGTCAGCGATGCCGGTCTTTTTGACCCGTCCAAAGTCGGGCAGTTCCTCAAAGACTATCAGGAAGACAAAGACCCCGTATCGTTGACCCGGAAGGATACCTTGGTCAACCACCTGCTGTGTCTCCAAATCATGCACCACCTCTTTGTTAAAGGTCATGGATTCTGAAAAAAACTCCGAACCCAAACCACTTGCTTCCGACGGATTGAAGGTTGATTTGGAACGTATCAAACGTCATGTCCTGACCCTGTCTGAAATTGGGAAAAATACCCAGGATCACGGCATTTATCGGATGGCTTTCACCGATGCCGACATGGAAGCCAAACGGTGGTTGCTGGATCAAATTGACGCTGTCGGCCTTGAGTCACGTTCTGATGGAGCCGCCAATATTTTTGGAGTGCTCAAATCCGGTAAGGACCAGCCAAGTCTATTGGTGGGTTCCCACATTGATACCGTTCCTTGCGCGGGGACCTTGGATGGATCGTTGGGGGTGGTGGTGGGATTGGAATGCTTGAGGGTCATGCACGAGTCCGGCCTCTCCTTTGAGCGAGATGTGGAACTGGTCGCCTTCAGTGATGAAGAAGGGCGGTTTGGAGGTATGTTGGGTTCGGAATCCTTTTGTGGATTAACAACCCCCCAGACCGTTCAATCGGCTGTGGATTCCAATGGGACGCAGTTAAAGGATGCCATGCTGCAACAGGGACTGGATCCCATGAAGATCCTGGAAGCCCACCGTGATCCGAAAACGGTCGATCGTTACATCGAACTTCACATCGAGCAGGGACCGGTGCTCGATCGCAAGCAACTGCAAATTGGTGTTGTCGATGAAATCACCGGACTCTTTCGGTGGAACATGCGTATCCAGGGCGAATCGAATCATGCCGGCACCACCCCAATGGAAATGCGACGTGACGCCTTCATGGGTTTGGCTGATTTTGCGCATGAGATTCCACGGGTGCTTGAAGAGATTGGATCGGATCGAAGTCGTGCCACCATCGGCACAGCCGAGATCCTGCCCGGCGCCGCCAACACGGTCCCGGGTACGGTCGAATTTACGCTGGATGTGAGAGACACGAGTGAAGACATTTTATCAGCCTTGAAAGACGCATTGCGTCGAGCCCTTTCTGTCATTTGCCGTCGCCGATCCCTGACGTTTGATTTTGAAGAGCCCAGTTTCATTCATCCGGTAAAGTGCGACGGAGACATCGTAGGTTTGATCGAGCAACATGCCCGGTCGCTGGACTATTCCTATCTGACCGTGCCCAGCGGAGCTGCGCACGATGCACAGATCATGGGAAGGCATTGGCCGATAGGCATGATCTTTGTGCCGAGTCGAGGTGGAGTGAGTCACTCACCTGCCGAATGGACCGCATGGTCGGACATTGAAGCCGGCGCAAATGTTCTCCTCAAAACCTTGGTATCTCTGGCTCAATCTGCTTAGCTCCTTCCCGAAAATGAATCAATCAGCAACACCCGAGCGCCAGGATCCTCTGCGCGAAACCTACCGTGAGGGGTTTGTCACCAACCCGGCTCACTACGAATTCCTTCTGCAAAAGGACGTGGCCCTTCTGTGCATCGATATGCAATACCTTGACGCGGCGGAAGGGTATGGCGTTTTCAAGGAACCTGAAGATGGCAGCGAGCATCCCATTCCGGATGAAGCTAAACGCTACTATTTCGATGCGCTGCATACCCGGGTGATTCCCAACATGCATGTGCTTCAGAATTGTTTTCGTTCGCACAGGTTGGAAGTCATTCACACGCGGATCCAATCCCTGACCCAGGACGGACGAGATCGAGGCAAGGGGCATAAGAGACTCAAACTGCTCGCACGCCCTGGATCCGCTGAAGCTTGTTTTCTGGAAGAAGTGGCGCCCCTGGGAGACGAGATTGTGATCAACAAAACCGCCAGCGGAGTGTTTTCATCCACCAATTTACATTACGTGCTCAAGAATATTGGAATCCAGTCGCTGTATGTCTGTGGCGTTTACACCAATGAGTGCGTGGAAACGACCGTGCGCGATGCCTGCGACCTGGGATACCTGGTCACCATGATCGAAGATGCCTGCACCACCGTGACGCAGGAACTGCAGGATGCCAGTATCAAAACTTTGAAAGACCGTTACGCCCGCATCCTGAAAACCAGGGAGGTTATTGACGAAATTCATCAACTTGTAGGAGCCCAGCATCCTTGATTTTTTTAACACCCACCGCGGGAGCGAAACCTTCGGGATGAACAGGGTTTTGAATGATTTGTGATCACCTCCTGGCAAAGGCGGCTACATAAGGTAGAACGTGGCGTCCCGCCGCGCCCCTTGTGGCGTTCGACTTTCTTTTGCAGTCCGTTTTGGGAAGCCCAGGGATAGTCGATGCCCCATCATTTCATCAGGCTCACACCAAATGGATTGAGATCCCGAAGTTGTATTGGTTTAGAGCGCGCCGTGCCACCTTCTGGCGAAGGTAGTTAAGTGATCGCGCTGTAGCCGCGCTTGCCAAAGTGTGGCGGTTTCCCTCAGAATGAGGCTGTTCCATTTATAGAATCAGTGATGCAAGAAATCTTTGAAAAAAATCAGACAAACAGGTTGAGAGGTTTTGCTGCTACAGTGATCTTACTTCTGTCAGGCTTCGTTGTATGCATCGCGGATGATCGCCCAAACGTGGTGTTGATCATCAGTGATGATCAAGCCTGGACGGATTATGGATTCATGGGGCATGAGGTAGTTGCAACGCCGCATCTGGATCGATTGGCCGCTCGCAGTTTGGTTTTTGAGCATGGGTATGTGGCTTCTCCTTTATGTCGTCCGTCTCTGGCCACCATGGTTACGGGACGGTTCCCGCAGCATCACGGCGTGGTGGGTAATGATGTGGATGGCATGAACCAACGCGCTGCTTTGGATATACCCTTGCGCGAAGCGTTTCACCGTCAACCCGGTTTTGTCCGGCGATTGAGCGAAAGTGGCTATCTGACGCATCAATCCGGCAAGTGGTGGGAAGGTTCCTGGCAGGATGGCGGTTTCACGCATGGCATGACGCATGGTGACCCCAAACGCGGCGGACGACACGGGGACGAAGGCCTCAAGATTGGTCGGGATGGCATGCAGCCGGTGACTGAGTTCATCGATCTAGCCGTGTCGGAGCAGAAACCGTTTTTCATCTGGTATGCTCCCTTTCTGCCGCACACGCCTCACAATCCACCAAAGCGATTATTGAGCAAATATGCCGACCGTGGACTGGCCATGGATGTGGCGCTGTACTACGCCATGTGCGAATGGTTTGATGAGACCTGTGGCGCCTTGATGAATCATATCGAACAAAAGGGACAGCGCGAAAACACTCTTGTCCTTTATATCGCCGACAACGGTTGGGCGGCGACCAGCACCAACGCCGAGGATCCGAATCAGGATCAATGGAAAGGCTATGCGCTGCGTTCCAAAGGTTCTCCTTATGAAAAGGGAATCCGAACGCCGATCCTTGTTTCCTGGCAAGGAAAGGTTGAACCGGATCGAGTAGGCCATTTTGCGCATGCGATCGATTTGTTCCCTACCATTGCCGAAGCGACCGGTATCGACATGCCAGCCGATCTTCCCGGCTTAAATCTGTTGGACCCCATTGCGCGATCCGGTCGCGAGCGCGTTTTTGGTGTCACGCATTCCATCCATAACCTGACCATTGGGAATCCCGACGATACCCTGCAATACCTTTGGTGTGTCGAAGGCGACTGGAAACTGATATTGCGATACTCAGGCAAAGACACGACTCGTTATCGCAACGTGCACCTCTGGGACAAAGCGCCATTGCGATTATACAACCTGAAGAACGATCCCCACGAGACGACCGACCTTGCTTTGCAACACCCCGAGACAAGGGATCGTTTGCGCCGTGCAATCGAGGCTTGGTATTCGGTCAGCAAGGAGCACTGATCGGTGTTGCACCTTCTGGCGAAGGCACCCACATGAGGGAAGTAGCTGCGCTTGCGAAAGCGTGGTGGTGTGGATACTTACTTTTTGCTCAGATCCACAGCAAGGTGGATGGCGCTGTAGAGGCTGCTTGGGTTGGCTTTGCCTTGCCAGGCGATGTCCAGTGCAGTGCCGTGGTCGACGCTGGTTCGGATGATGGGGAGGCCGAGTGTGGTGTTGACCGCGCAATCGAACGCGAGTGCTTTGACCGGGATATGGCCCTGATCGTGATACATGCAGACGAAGACATCGGTTGCTTCTCGTTTCCAGGGGAGGAATGCCGTGTCAGGGGGGAGCGGACCTTCCACGTCGATCCCTTTTTCGCGTGCTGATTCGATGGCGGGGAGGATGATGTTTTCCTCTTCTCGATTGCCAAATAGTCCGTGCTCACCGGCATGTGGATTGAGTCCGCAAACGACGACTTTGGCTTTTCGTTTTCGAATACGTTCGAGGTTCTCCGCCGAGAGTTCAATGACCTCCAGGATGCGGTCCGTGGTTAAAAGGTTGGGCACTTCCGCGTAGCCGACGTGCACGGTGACAAAGGTGCATGTGATTTCCTTCGAATACTGCATCATGCACCATCGATCCGATCCGGCTCTGGCGGCAAACATCTCGGTATGGCCGGGGAAGGGGATCTTTGCCTGATGGAGCGCTTCCTTGTTAATAGGCGCCGTGGTGACTGCCGCAACCTTGCCGGCAAGGGCTGCATCGATGGCTTTCTGGATGTAATCGAAACTGGCCTTGCCCGTGTTGGCGTTGACGGTTCCTGGTTGAAAGTTTGAATGATCCAATGAGGAGACGTGGATGACTGAGGGGGAGTCAGGTTGATTTCCCGGTGACGCATCTTCCAAGGAAAGGATCGCGACGTCCTTGGGGAGACCTAGCTTTTCGGCGCACTTTCGCAGGACCTCAACATCTCCGAAAATCACCGGAATGCAACTTTCGAGCACGCCGGGCTCCCTCATAGCCCGCAAGCAAATCTCAGGGCCAACCCCGGCCGGATCTCCCATGGTAATGGCGATTACAGGTTTATTCATTTTTCGCGCTCCAAACTACGACGCGTATGTGTAGAAGCCAACGGAAATTTTATTAAGGGGAAATCAGCTGGTTTAAGTGTTCATTGATGGGAGTGATAACCTAAAGTTACCAAGCGATCATCCTGTCAATCCGGTTCATCTCGTTGATCCCGAGACTGCGGTGACTGTCTGAAAATCATTTCCACCTCAAATTTCGAAAGGTCGGTTCAGAACCAGCCCACTGTCCTCCTAGTGTTTTGGGCGGTGTGGTGGAGCCTCTTCTTGGTCGCAATACTTCTTTGGGGCTGATTTTTAAGCGCCCGATCCCGTCCCATCCTGGTAGAGGATTGTCTTCGACGTTCAGGAAATCGTCCGGATTCAGGGTTACTTCCTGCCACGTCTCGCCTCCTGGTAGTTTGATTTCTGCAGCATGGTCATCAATTAACACAACCAGGGTGTTGGGTTCGTCGGATTGAATCTTCAGGGTCAACCGTGCCTCATGTGGGGCTTTCCACATGGGATCGTAAATCTTGTGGGTGGTTCGAGCCCATTGTTCTGGTCGGTAGGAGAACCATTCCTTCTCCCAACCCTCCTCAAAGGACTCGATCAGAGACGATTGTTTGAGCGCTGGTTGAATATTGGCCTGTTTCAGCTCTTCGGAAGAGATCATCTGAAGAAGTGAGGAGACGTTGAAAGTCGATGCGGTGTAGGTTCCATAATAATATCCTGCTCCACTCACGGGTTGATCCAATCCGTAAGTGACATTTGCATACACCCACAAGGGATGATCGGTGTCGTGCACCGGGAGTTTGGCGATCCATTGCCCATCCGTTTTCACCGCCGTTGCATGATGCCAGAATCGATGCATGGTATGTTCGCGTTCCTGGGGGCGTTCGTCTGATTTGCCTTGCTGGGTGTAATAAACGTCTGCTGAGATGACTTTTCGCGAAGTGTCGGGTTGGACCGTGAAAGAGGGAATGCCATCCCGGTTGTTCAAGGTGAGGATTCCCTTAGGTGTTCGGGGGAAATGAAAGTTGCCTTTTAGATGCATGTCGAACCACAATAAGGTGACCGCTTCGTATTCCGGTGTATCCTGGTGGTTGTGATGGGGGGAACAGGTGACCCGCCATTCGTTTGTTTTGATTTCTTCGATGGCTGAAGGAAGGTTCCCGATGCGGCCATGAAAATCATTGGCAGGACTCAGAAAGATGATCGGACAGGCAATGTTCTTCAGGCTGACATCATCTCCCAAAGTGGATCGAAAAATCGCGCTATCGTTGTAGCGATCACTAATGCCACCGCAGGAAGGAGCCGCAGCCTTGACTCTGGAATCAATGGCGGTCATGACAGTTAATTTGCCGCCCATGGAATGGCCGTAAACACCCAAGCGCTCCGGATCCACTTCCGGTTGTTGTTCGAGAAAGGTCAGCGATCGACGTGCTGCCAGTGCGCACAAAAACCAGCCGCTGTTGCGGGGGGATTCGATGTCATCCAAAGTCCAGTCGGCCGGTTTGGCGCTGGGAAAGACGTTTCCAGGGTTTCGGCCGGGAGCGTGGTAACCGTCCACCGCGCCCCAGTCGGTAGTGATTTTGTATGCGGGATCATCTTGTTTGCCATCCCAGAATAACTTTACGGTTTCCGGACCAACGCGATAGTCCGGCGCCGAAATACGACCGGCCCATGCAATGGACAGGGTGGCATAACCCCGTTTGGCATTCATCAGGCAGGCGCGATGGTCGGCGTATTGACCGCCTCCGTGAATTTGTAACAACCCCGGCAGGCGTTCTTCGGGTGCGGTGATATGTTTAGGGAATCCATAAACACCTGCAAGCATTGCCCTCTCGCCTTTAAAAATCCCGATTCGAAACCGAACGATGCGCAGAATGACTTCATCTTCTTCCCATTGATGTAATACTTCCGTTTCGAGAGGTTCTTTTCTGGGATCAAATCCGGACCACATGGATTCAAAATCGTGTGGATTTTTTCCATTAACGATAGGGGGAAGGGTTTCCTGTGCTTGGCTTGCTGCGTGGTTGTATTGAAGGAATACAACAAACAGGCAAAAAGCGGAAGTAAGCCACTGAATTAAGGTTTGCATGGGGAATTTGCCTAAGCTTCCAGCAACCACGCGTCAAGGGTTTTTCGTCCAGCAATCCGGGTGCCACCGCGTGGATACCAAATTTATATGAGCATGGTTTCCGAATTGGGTATTGCGATAGGTAGTGTAATGTAATACCATTGAGCGGATGAAAACCATTTCACTCAAGCTTCCTGATCATTTGTTGGATTAGTTGGAATCGGAGGCGCGTGTGAGACGAACGAAGAAGTCCTTCATGGTGCGTGAGTGTCTAAAGAAAGCACTGATTCCGGGATCAGCAAAAGAGGGAAGCAACTGTTTCGAATTAGCGTGCGATCTGGCCGGAGTGGCTAAGGATCTCCCAAAAGATCTCGCTACCAATCCGGATTATATGGAGGATTTTGGCAAGTGAGTGGCGCCGTGGTGTTGGATACGGGGCCATTGATTTCATTTCTGGCCGAAGGCCTGCAACATCATCTATGGGTCTGCGAGCAATGGAAAAGGTTGCATCCACCACTGCTGACATGCGAGCCGGTGATTACCGAGGCGGCTTTGCTGCTTAAACGCGAAGGTCGGGATACCGATCCTATTTTCGCTCTTATCGAACGCGGTATTCTTCGGATGGGGATGGAGATTGAGAATCAATTGGCTGATGTTCGAGCTTTGATGCGGAAATACAGAAACAGACCGATGTCTCTTGCCGACGCGTGTCTCGTCCGCCTTTGCGAAATGCACTCCAATTCTATGGTGCTGACATTCGACAATGGTTTATATATATATCGGCAAAATGGGACAGGATGATTCCCATTCTGATGCCAGAGGTATGAACTTGTACTCAGCAGCATTTTTATGGCAAAAGGGAAAACCAATCGTTCTCAAGATAGCTACGCACCCCCCTTTACGGTGTCTGCGAAGGCTATTTCTTTGGTTGCCGAGATTTCAGCGCTGGTTGAGCGTTATGCCATACGATTGGAGCAGCCTGACGCCTTACGTTTGCGCCGCGTAAATAAGATCAAAACCATTCATTCATCATTGGCCATCGAAGGAAATACCTTGAGCGAAAATCAGGTGTCAGAACTGCTCAATGGTAAACGTGTAGTCGCCCCGATTCGCCAGATCCAGGAAGTTAAAAATGCCATTGCCACATATGACTTGATAGAATTTTTGGATCCGTTTTCGATTCAAGATCTGCTGAAAGCCCATAAAACCCTGATGACAGCATTAGTAGGCAAACCCGGGACATTTAGACCTGGAGGTGTGGGTGTGTTTGCCGATAAAAAAATGGTTCACATGGCGCCTCCTGCTAATCGAGTTCCCACTTTGATGGCAGACCTGTTTGAATGGTTGGCCAACGCCGAAGATCATTTGCTGATACGCAGTTGCGTGTTTCATTATGAATTTGAATTTATTCACCCATTTTCAGATGGCAACGGCCGGATGGGACGACTTTGGCAATCATTGATTTTAGGTCGGCTTCACAAGGCTTTCCTTTCTCTTCCGGTGGAAACCATTATTCACCACAATCAGCAGGATTATTATGACGCCATCAACACCAGCAGCTCTAATGCTGATTGTGGGGCATTCATTGACTTCATGTTGGATGAAATTCTACAGGCGTTGAAGGCAAACCAGGATTCAAGCGAAATGCCTGGTGGCGGAGTAAATGGCGGAGTAAATGGCGGAGTAACCGCCGTGGTTGGCTACATTGAAAAACACCCCGGCCACCGTGCTAATGTCATTGCCACATCATTGGGTCTACCACTTCGCTCGGTTCAACGCTACCTTTCCCAGCTCAAGTCTTCAGGAAAAATTGAATTTCGTGGCGCACCACGCAAAGGAGGTTATTATTTCATTGGATCTCAATGATAACTTGCAAAAAGGGATATTATGTATGATCGCCCTGAAATAAACCACGCACACGGCAAACTCATTATTTGTCGGAGCAAGGGTGATTCCGCTAAACCGGATGTTTGGCGGCAGAAAATATTGCAACGATTCTTCCTTTTATGGGGTGTGGGATGCTGTCTGCTGATGCTAGGCGGTGAGAAAGTTGATGCGCTCAAAGCTCAGTCACACTGGTCACTGGTTCCAATACGGGATGTTTCTTTGCCAAAGGTGGATGATCCAAGGTGGAATGAACATCCTATCGATCTCTTGGTTTATCAACGACTGGATCAACGCCATTTGCAACCTTCTTCTGAAGCGGGCGCCCGGGCTTTGATACGTCGACTGAGTTTCGATCTGACGGGTCTGCCTCCCTCGAAAGAGGAGATGGACTTGTTCCTGGATGATGAGACTGACGGAGCCTACGAACGGCTGGTAGATCGCTTGATGGAGAGTCCGCATTACGGTGAACACATGGCCCGTTACTGGCTGGATCTGGTACGGTATGCGGACACGCATGGATTGCATGCGGATGATTATCGGGAGATGTTCAAATACAGGGATTGGGTGATCGACGCTTTCAATCGGAATCAATCTTTCGACTCTTTCATTTTGGAACAAGTTGCGGGGGATTTATTACCTAACCCAAGCAATGATCAATTGGTCGCCAGTGGATTCAATCGCCTGCATTTGTCCAATAGTGCCGGTTCGGCTCTGGAGGAGGAACTGTATTATAACAACGTGGTCGATCGGGTGAATGCTGTCGGGACCGTTTTCCTGGGTCTTACCTTGGGGTGTGCTCAGTGTCACGATCATAAGTCCGATCCGATCACCATGCGTGAGTATTACCAGATCTTCGCCTTCTTCAACAACCTCGATGGACTCTCCCACACGCAACGCAAGAAGAGTCCGCCTCCGTTCCTGAGTTTTCCTTCCAACGAGCAATCGGTTTTGATGTCGGAATTAAAAGCAAAGATGAAGGCGAATTCGACGGATAAAGATGCGGTGGGTAAACTGAAGAAAGAATTGGCTTCCATCGAAAAAACAATCCCGACCACGATGATCATGCGCGAGCGATCCGAGATGAGACCCGCATACGTTTATCGACGCGGGCTCTACGATCAGCCGGGTGAACCCGTTCAGCGTCGCACCCCACAGGCTTTACCTCCCATGAAAGCCGATCAACCACTCAATCGATTGGGCTTTGCCCAATGGTTGATCGATCGCGATCACCCATTGACCGCCCGGGTGGCGGTGAATCGGTTCTGGCAACAGTTGTTTGGCGTGGGTTTGGTCAAGACCTCCGAAGACTTTGGTGCGCTGGGTAGTTCTCCTTCTCATCCGGATTTGTTGGATCATTTGGCTTTTCGTTTTGTTGAGTCGGGTTGGGATGTCAAAGCACTGCTCAAATACATCGTGACCAGTCAAACCTATCGTCAGACTTCCAACGCCAGTGAAGAGGCTTACCAGCAGGATCCAGAGAATCGTTGGTTGAGTCGGGGCTCGCGCTTTCGACTGGATGCGGAAATGTTGCGTGACCAGGCCCTGGCAGTTTCCGGTTTGCTGGACCGGACCTTGTTCGGGCGAAGCGTCAAGCCACCTCAACCCGATGGGCTATGGAAATCGGTGGCGTTGGCCGTTTCCAATACGCGGGTTTACGAACCGGACCATGGACCGGACATTCGCCGACGAAGCATTTACACCTTTTGGAAACGATCCATCCCTCATCCCGTGATGACGATTTTTGATGCGCCCACGCGCGAAGTATGCACCGCTCGTCGCGAACGCACCAACACGCCTTTGCAAGCGTTGGTCCTGATGAACGAACCCCAATTCATTGAGTGTGCCATCGCTTTGGCCAGACGAACGATGGAAGAGGGGGGCGCCACAGACAGGGAACGTCTTCAGTTCCTGTGGGAGCTAACAACCACTCAGGTCATGGACGAGGGTGAATTGGATATGATGCTCACAGGATTGGACTCTTTTCGTGAAGTGTATCCGGAGCAAGTATCCATTCCATTCGGGGGAGCTGAACTCAATCAGGAAGAAGCCGCCTGGACGATGGTGGCGCACACGTTTTTGAATCTGGACATTGTGAAAACGCGACCATGAACCGAATGAAAATCGATCGTCGAACTTTTTTGGGGAGCCTGGCTTCAGGCATGGGTGGTTTGGGATCGCTGTCGCTCAGGGGGCAGTCTCCAGGACTGGATTATCAGATTCCGGCGACAGCCAAACGTGTGATCTACCTTTTTATGGCAGGAGGTCCGAGTCAGTTGGAGACATTTGACTACAAACCGGCGATGATGGATCGATTTGATCAGGATCTTCCGGATTCCATTCGCAGGGGACAACGCGTCACCAACATGACCGCGAAACAAACACGGTTTCCCATCGCCTCACCCTTCACCTCGTTCCGGCAATATGGTCAATCCGGCGCCTGGGTCAGTGAGTTGCTTCCTCATACCGCTCGCATGGTGGACGATCTCGCGATCATCAAAACGCTTCACACCGAGGCCATCAACCATGATCCTGCCAAAACGCTCCTATGTACGGGGAGTCAATTGCCGGGTCAGGCGAGTCTGGGCGCCTGGTTGAATTACGCATTGGGAAGCGGTAATCCGAATCTGCCGGATTTCGTGGTGCTGAATACTTCCCGTTGGACGGCTAATGTTTCCACTCAGGCTCTGTTTGCTCGCCTTTGGGGTTCCGGGTTTTTACCCTCCCGATACCAGGGAGTCACCTTTCAAAACAGCGGCGATCCGGTTCTGTACCTTTCCAATCCGGAGGGGATCGCTTCGGAAACCCGAGGGAAAATGATAAATCTGACACGGGCTTTGAATCGCAAGCATCTGAGGGAGATAGGGGATCCCGAAATACGCACTACCATCGCCCAACAGGAAATGGCTTTTCGCATGCAGGCATCCATCCCGGAACTGTCGGACATGTCCAGCGAACCTGCTTCCGTGAAAAAACTATATGGTCCGGACGTGGAAGTTCCCGGTACCTTTGCCTTCAACTGCCTCCTCGCCCGACGCATGGCCGAGCGAAATGTTCGATGCATTCAACTCTTCCACCGTGGTTGGGATCAGCACTCCGATCTGCCCAATCGCATTCAAGGTCAATGCCTCGACACCGACCAGGCCAGCTACGCTCTCATCACCGATTTGAAACAACGGGGCTTGCTCGACGACACCCTTGTGGTTTGGGCGGGCGAATTCGGTCGCACCATCTACTGCCAGGGCAAACTCACCCAAACCAACTTCGGCCGGGATCATCACCCACGTTGCTTCACGGTCTGGATGGCGGGTGGCGGAGTGAAAGGTGGCATCACGCACGGTGAAACCGACGAATTCAGCTACAACATTGTCCGCGACCCCGTCCACATCCACGACTTCAACGCCACCATCCTCCACTGCCTGGGGATTGATCACCGTAAACTGACCTTTCCATTCCGTGGCTTGGACGCGCGGTTAACGGGAGTAGAACCAGCCAGTGTTGTTCGGTCGGTGCTGGCGTAGACTTTGGGGCCGGTCAACGCCAAAAGGATCTCGGTAATCGCCTGCGTGTTCGTGTCTGCGCGGCAGCGCGGCCCTACCAAAACAACGTATCCGCATTCGCAAGAATGTCCCCCCTTATGGCCGCACAAAAACATCCGAATTGGGCTGAGCACTGACCCATTCGTACCATTCGGTGACGTAGCCTCGTCGTTGTTTCAGTTGAAGGGAGGTTTCCGAATTGGTTTCCGCCTGGCACTTGCCGTTTTCGTCCCAGAGTCTGCCTTCCTGATCGCGGATTCGAAGTGGTTCTTTGGATTCGAGTTGAAATGTCAAAACCGTTTCCTCCAGTGTTGCAGCATAGGCTCTCACTCCAAAATCCCCTGCGGGCAGAAGAATGATGGGGGTGTCTCCATGTGTTAACTCCATGGGGATGGTTGATTGAATGGCGTCCAGTTCAACTGCCAAGGGCTTGAGGTCGTCATCTCCGAGTAAACCGAATACCAGTTTGTTGGCGGGAAGTCGTTCGTCCTCTTGATTGGCGCTGGCCCAAAAGACCGGGTGCATATGTTTGTGGCCCATCGAAGCTCCATGGGACAATCCGTGGGGACGATTTCGCATGCCCACTGATCCGAGCGCGACATCCGTATCCGGGTGTTGCTTCTTCCAACTTCCCCAACGGGTGATGATTGAGCTGATCTGGATCAATCGCTTCCCCTTCAGCGGACCTTCGGTTGCTTCGCCAGAAAACGGATGCCAACGACTGTGTGTTTGAAAATCGGCAATTTCGAAAGTGCCGTCATGGATCCCACAGATTTGAAATGTCAGGGGGCGTTCCGGGAGTTCCGGCAGGGTGGGGATGAATGCCGCCGATCCGCTGCATTGTTCGCACAAGGCAACCATCAATGGTATTTTGGATGTGGTTGAGATGACCAGGGTGTCATTCACCACATGAAAATTACTCATGATCCACCAGGGATACGCCCTGTGATGACCGAAGATGCTGACGCCGACCACCAGATCTTCGTCATTGACATGGTCCGCAGCAAACGACAGCACCGTGTCCGGGTTGTTCAATGGGAGGGCATATTCCCGATTACCTGGCATTGTTAAAGCTCGAGCTTCAGGGAGCCAGTTGTTTGGAATTGAATTGGTTTGTGTATGGGATGTTCCTTCCAGGGGCGTTGCAGTTCCTGTTTGGCCCGCTTCATTGGAAACCTGAGAATTCGACGAAGACCGATCCGCCCAGAACCAGACAGCTGCCAATGCCAAACCTCCAACCAAAAAACCACTGATAAAACGACGATCCATGATGTATTTAAGAAATCCAATCATGCCCGGAACGCCGAAGCTCATACAACGCTTAAATTTGTGCCTTGATAAGGCTTCGGATGTGGTCATAAATGCTACTGAACACTGTAATAAATGCATTTTACTCAGCTCAAACTCAAAAACTGGCGCAATTTTACGCGAGTGGAACTTCCGTTTGGTCACCGGATTTTCATTACGGGGCCGAATGCTAGTGGCAAATCCAATTTAATGGATGCCTTTCGGTTTCTTAGAGACATTGCAAAAACTGGAGGCGGGCTCCAGGAAGCCGTCACTCTACGTGGTGGATTAGCCAAGCTTCGTTGTCTCGCAGCAAGACGCAATCCAAATGTGGAGATCGAGGTTGAAGTGCGGGATGGTCGGGGTGACAACGAAACCTTGTGGCGCTATGGGATAGGTTTGAAACAAGAATCCCGAGGCATGCGCAGGGTGCTCTTATCTTACGAAAAAGTTTGGAAAAACGATATCTTGATACTCAACCGTCCGGACCAGGCCGACGAGTCTGATGATCTGCGTTTGACGGAAACACATTTGGAGCAAATCACCGCCAATCGGGAGTTCCGCCCTTTGGCTGAGGCGTTTCAAAAGATTCTTTATCTTCATCTTGTCCCGCAATTGCTGAAGTTTCCTCAACTTGCCAACCGTGACGTAGCGGGCGATGATCCCTTTGGTATCAAATTTCTGGATCGGCTGATGGAAACACCCGAAAAGACCCGACGTTCCAGACTCAGAAAAATTGAAAGCGCTCTGCGCATCGCAGTGCCCGAGCTGGAAGAACTTAAGGATGTACGCGATGGCAAGGGTGCCCCACATCTGGAAGCAGTATATCAGCATTGGCGTCCGAACGCAGGTCGGCAGAGAGAGGATCAGTTTTCAGATGGAACGCTCAGGTTGATCGGTCTCTTGTGGACTTTGCTTGATGGTGATCACCTCCTGTTGCTCGAGGAGCCGGAACTATCCTTGCATACCTCAATCGTGGCGAAATTACCTGAAATCATCTGGAGAATGCAGAGAGCACGGAAGCGGCAGGTTGTGGTTTCTTCCCATAGCATTGAATTGTTCAGTGACCGAGGAATCGCAGCTGACGAAGTAGCATTATTGAAACCACATGGCAGCGAGGGGACAGAGGTAACTTTGGCATCCGATAAGGAAAATATCCGCTTGTTATTGGAGGGTGGTATGACCATAGCCGAGGCGGTGCTTCCAATGACGGCTCCCGATTCGGTTTCTCAACTCACATTTTTTGATTGATGTCTCCGGTCCCCATACATTTGGCTGTCGAAGATGATCTAAGTGAGTGGGTCCTGCGTCGTATACTACATGATCGGCCGGTTACGTATGCGGTTGGTCCTGTTTTTAAACAGAGAGGTTTTGGGTATTTAAAAAAGCATTGCTCAGCGTTGAATAATTTGGCCAAAGCTTGTCCCGTGCTGTTATTGACTGATCTGGATTCACGTTCTTGTGCACCTGAGCTTCTCGAAGACTGGTTGGATAGGCCAAGACATCCTGATTTTCTATTAAGGGTGGCGGTTCGGGAAGTGGAAGCTTGGTTGTTGGCAAGCGACAAGGAAATAGGGGAATTCTTGAGAGTTCGCAAAATTCTTAATTTTTCTGATCCCGAGGCCTTGCCCGATCCGAAGATTGATTTGCTCAAGCTTGCGGAAAAAAGCCCACGCCGAGTATTGCGCGAATCAATAGTCCGTCGAGATTCGGGAGGCAACTTGCGACAGGGACCGGCTTACAACTCAACCCTGGCGGATTTTGTGAATAAGTATTGGGATCTGGAGATTGCGTGCTCCAAATGCCCCAGTTTACGCCGTATGCTCATTGCATTATCAACGTTCGAAGGCAAACTCTAACCAAACATCAGAGCATGATCACAAATGGAAAATGGATTCTGTGTCTGTTTATCTCTCTTCTATTGGGACAGTGGTTATGCCTTGGAGAATCGTTTCTATTTCCTTCGGATTGGCAGAAGACCGGTCCTCAACAAGCAACCGGCGCTTTGCACAACGCTCATTGGGAAAATGGTGTTTGGGTGGCTGTGGGGGATGATGGACAAGTTATGACGTCGGGCAATGGTTTGGCCTGGCAGATTTTGGAGGGAACAGGTTCCGGCAATCTTGAAATGGTTAGCTATGGCGGTGGTCAATGGCTCGCGGCTGGACCACAGATCGTGTTGATTTCGCAAGATGGCGTGAATTGGCAAC
>Ga0255768_10001913_pt1 | contig 21122 bp, 29 predicted proteins | sample 071ome_33_FD_179983 | JGI IMG/M metagenome (GOLD analysis project Ga0255768, IMG submission 179983) | Coastal salt marsh microbial communities from the Groves Creek Marsh, Skidaway Island, Georgia - 071412AT metaG (version 2) | ecosystem: Environmental > Aquatic > Marine > Intertidal zone >...
ACCAACAACGATTCTACCATTACCTACTGCCACTGAGACTCCAAAGTAATCAGTAGCAGCACCATCAGAAGCAGTTATTTTCGCTAGTTGAGTTCCATCTAAGTCAAAGATGTATGCCGATCCAGAATTGTTTCCATTATCATCATCATAAGAAGCACCAACAACGATTCTACCACTACCTACTGCCACTGAGACTCCAAAGTAATCATTAATAGCACCATCAGATGCGGTAATCTTGACTTCATCAGAAACCGAAATTATTGGTTGTCCTACACCAGCATCACCCAACAGGTTCAACTCTTGGAAGTCAGCAGGTCTAATAGCAGGACTACCACTATACTCAAAGCTATCAGCACTATCCATCTGTCTTTTCTTGTTAGTGACCTGAGTAGCAAGGTCATCAAAGACAATCTTAGTACCGTTGAATGGATAGGTGATGAGATCGCTGGTGTCGTTTCTTACAGAACCATCAGATAGTCTGCCGATCTCATCAGTTATGTTTAGAACATCATAACTGATATTATTTGTAGCACCAGAATCATAGTCAAAATTTCCAGAACCATTACCAGAAACACTAACTCTTGCGTAGGTATATGTATCTTCAAGCACGAACGATGTTTCTCTAAAGAAAACATAATAGAATGACGGGTCAAAATCTAGTCCAAATGCTCGTGGTTGTGAATCCATCGTCCTATTATCATGAACGATTTTTCTTCTCCAAATTAATTCTCCCTTCTTGGAATACAATGAAAGAACAACATTAGTCAATGCCCCATTGTTTGTTTCGCCACCCATAACAATGGTTTGTTCTGTATCACCATCTGATTTTACATTAAAGAATGCTAGTTTTGAATCTTTATCAGTTTGGCTTTGCCAGATGATATTTCCTTCTGGTGAATACTTGATTATAAATCCCCTGTTTGGTCTTCCAGAAGTCCATACATCTACAGTCTGACCGACAACATAAATTTGATCTTGATTATCAATATGAACGTCTTCACAATAAAGATTTACATAATCACCAATTCCATTCAGATCATATGAGATTAGAGTTTTATCCCATAGAACTTCACCAGTATTAGTATCAATTTTGACAATGTATCCTTTTCTTGTGCTGTCATCTTCTAGATAACCAACCGCAACAACTTCACCTCTAGAATTTACAGAGCATTTATATAACACCACTTCTCTTCCAAGCATAAATGCTGACTTACCCCAACCAGGATTGCCGTTAGCATCAAACTTTTCTACAAATGCTACTGGATCATATGCCGCACCTTGACTGAGTAGTGGCGTAGATCCACAAGCGTAGATATTATTATTGCTATCTACGGCAAGACCTGTGTATGTAAGGTCAGCACTATTTGTAGTAGATTGCCAATCAACCAGACCACCATTAGAATACTTGGCAACCCAAGGAACATCTCCAATCTTACCAGCAACAATGATGTTGCCATTGGCATCCAACTCCATGGCATTTAGAGTCGTATCAACTCCAACTTCTGTGGATTCTACTCTAACTCCCCATTCTTCTACACCTTGAAGGTCTCTCTTTTCAAGAAAACCAAACTCTTTATTGTCAACATCTTGTGCTCTACCAGATAACAAATATTTTTCATCTGATTCATTGTATCTGATCTCTGCTGGGAAATGTCTGGTATCAGTCCCTGCCGACTGATCAATGGTTTTGAAAAAATTTGTTACTACATCTGCTCCAGATGAACCTAGAAGAAATAGGTTTCTAGCGGGACTATTAAAACTTACTGGCATCTATCTATCCTCAGCTAAAGTCTGTGTTGCCTTGACCGTATACTCTAAGATTGCCAGCACTGTCCTTCACAATTAAGAAAGTGAGAATATCTGTGTTCGAAGTAGCAATTGGAGGAGAACCACCAGACCATCTAACACCTGTAGGAACTGAAGTGCCGTCTACAGTACAACCATCACCATATGTAGACGCTGCAGAAGCATCAATAATGAGCGTGACTGTGACTGACTGACCATTCTGTAATGTATTTCCGTCTGGATCAGCAGTTGTGAACGCCCAGGTATTAATAGCAGTATTGTTTGCTGTTGTTTTACCACAAATAGTGTTAGCAGCAGCCGTAGTAATTGTTACTGTTCCCCCACTGTTAGCAAATTCAGATGTCATTGAACTGAACACTTCTTCAATGACTCTACCTCCAAGAACAACAGCACCATCAGTTTCAAGTGCTGGTTGACCAGTAGCGCCAACTAGAACACCAAGGGATGTTAGAGATGAATTAACTACAGTAGAACCAAGAGTTGTGGAACTCAATGCTAACTGATTACCGATAGCAAATTCTTTTCCATTAGCAAGTTCAAAGTTCTCGCTAGATACAAAATACTTTTTAGTTCTGCTGTGGTCATATAGGAATGTTTTGTCGCCTGTACCACCCTGGAGTACTGGAGTACCCTTAATAATAATACCGCCACCATCGGCAGCACTATCAACGGGACCAGAAACAATAAAGGTTTCATTACCAACACCAGATGTAACAGCGTTTGATAGTGTTGCTGTTCCGTTGGCAGCATCGAATGCTGAAATAATAGTTCCTGCTGGAATAGCACCACCAGGGGAACTGATTGCCATACCAACAATGATACCAACAGTTGGTGTGATGTTAGTGATATTTGTTTGACCGTTTGTTACATCAGCAGTAATGGTTAGGTTGGAAACAGAAGCAAGTTCGATGTTCTTATCGTCAACTGTTAGTGTAGATGTAGTTAGTTCGACACGTGTACCAGTAACAACTAGGTCTCCGTCAATTGTAGTGTCACCATTAACTCTTAAATCTTGTGGTAGTGTGACATTAAATTGAGCGTCACCTCTTACCCATGCTGAAGTTCCAGAACCAATGACAAGTTGATTGTCGCCACCAGCAGACGGTGGAGAGTAAGTAGCACTCAATGAATCTTCTGTGCTAGCAGGACCAATAAGAACGTTACCTGTTCCTGTTACAGCATGACCAGCAAAGTGACCGATACATACGTTGTAGTCACTACCCTGGTTATTTTCTAGAGCACTGACACCAATAGCTACGTTTCCTTCTCCAGAATCATTAAGCAAGCAAGCATCTTTACCAATGGCAATGTTGTTATCACCACCATCATTGTCTCTTAATGCTCTGTATCCTAAACCAGTGTTAGCAGCACCAGAAACGTTATTGATTAGAACTGAGTGTCCAACTGCTGTGTTTTGTGAACCAGATTGGTTGGCACCTAAAGCAGCATATCCTAAGCGAGTGTTACTAGCAACTTCTCCACCACCACGCCCAATATAAATTGGGGTAGCACTAGTACCACGAATAGTAATGTCATGGTTCTCGAAGTTTGGATTGGCATTAATTAGTAAACTGTCACCACCATCAGAAGTACCAATTGTGGTGTTGCCATCAACTTCTAGATTGTGATTGATACTTGTAGTACCAGAGGTGGAACCAATCTCAATTTGTGTAGCACCACCACCAAAATTAATTCCAGTAGCAGCAGTGTTAACAAGATCAAATGATGTGCTCTGGGTAATAATACCATCAACAACAACTGGGTTTGTGTCAAACAACAATTTACCAGAACCAGACTTGTCCGAGATCTTCGAAGCTAACTGTGCTGAACTGGTTACAGCAAACTCACCGAGATTGTATGTATTATAAGCAACCTTAGCACCAGTACCACCACCTGAATCGAAGTTGATGCTGGCACCATCAGTAGCATTCAACGTCATTGTATTATTGACGGTGAATGTTTTGAGATTTGCTAGTGTATATGTACTACCAGATGTGCTGGTGATGGACATGCCATTCAATGTTGTGGCAGTAGCATCACCTAGAGCAGGACCAACTAAGGTTGCTCCGTCAAGAATTTTGTTAGTAAGTGTTTGTTGTTCGTTCTCTGTAACCATTCTGTTGGTAACAGAACCATCGTAAGATCTCCAGTAAGCACCAGCTTCATACCATTCCCATCTAATGAAACTAGAAATCTGTCCTGTTGATGTCGTGGTTCTATTAATCTGAATGCCAGCATCAGAACCTACAAGACTGTTACCTTTTCTTAGTTCTACTAAGTTGTCTTCAACTTGTAAAGTAGATGTCTCAAGAATTGTGTTTGTGCCAAGAACAACTAAGTCTCCATCAATAGTAACTTGAGATCCGTCGTCAGTAATACTACCATTGACAAACTGACCGTTAGCACCATCCCAAATAGGAACACGGTTATCAATTAAGTTGTTGCCATTCTTCAATGAGAAGTCACTGTTTGATAATGTGAGACCAGTTCCAGCACCAAGACCAGCACCAGTATCACTGTTTAAAGAATCAATTTCAATTTCGATATCGCCGTTAGGCAGAGTGCTTTGAGTAATTGTAGTAGCACCCGCTTGTTTAAAGATAAAGTTACCAGATGCTAGTGTTTGTGAACCTGAAGCAATCTTAGTGATAGTATCGTCATTCTCAGAATCAATGTTAATTGTGCTACCAGATTGACTGACTGTAACATTTCCACCACTGCCACCAGTGATTGTGATGTCACCTGAGGTTAGTGTTCCTGATCCACCACCTTTAACTCTGGTGATAGTATCAAACGAACCGATTGTGATTTCTGGTAGACCAGTAGTACCGTTAGGTGCCTGAGTTACAGTTACTTGAGAACCAGGGAGGATAGTAAAGTCACCATAAGCAAATGTCTGACCAGATCCGCCACGTAATCTAGTGATCGTGTCTGTGTCTTGACCAGTAATAGTAATGACATTACCAAGTTGAGATACTGAAGTAAAGTTTCCAGCAGCGATAGTAACAGCACCAGATACAGCTGTACCACCAGTACCAGATTGTAAAGTAGTAACTGTGTTGGTATCTACTACTGTCCCCAAAATAGTAATAGTGTCGTCTACTCTGGTAATTTCTAATTCTAGTGGTTGAGATCCAACTGGTACTGTGTTAGGAGTTCCAACCGCTAAGATGATATCATCACTGGTGGAATCAGACCCAGATAACCTAATGATTTTTTGAGTTGCTTGACCACCATCAACAGCTTCAACTGTGTACGTTGTATTTGTATCGGGAGTTGTTACTGTTCCTCCTAAAGAAATTGGCTGACCGTTAACAGATATTGTAGAGTTAGATAAAGCAGAGTTGGGAATGTTGGTGAGAGTATTGACAGCGCCACTAATGATACTCGTCTCTAAAGTCTTGTTAGTTAGAGTTTGTGTCTGAGTTAAATAGACATCGCCTGGGTTATCCCAAGCAACAGTTCCTCCATCACTTTTTAGGTACTGTCCTGTAGTACCAGTGCTACCACTAATGGCAATGCCATTGCCAGTTAAATCTAAGTTGTCTCCCGAGAGCATCTCTTCAATCTTTCGAGATGTCTCGTTAACAATTAATGGAAAACGGTCTGCCATTACTTACACTTCGGTTAGTATTTTCTTCGTTGAACTATTTAGACGAGTACCAGTTGATCGAGTGGCACAAGGTACTTGCCAGGACATGAGATGTGTCGTATACTAACGGAGTGGTCGGGACACCCCGTCACACTGAGTATATGTACTCAAATTTTAGGGGTTGACGGATTCCCGAACACCTGCTATACTAAATACATGAACAAATGTAACGAACCTTAACGGGTTTGTAACATGTTCAACCCCTGCCGTTTGACCGAGACTAGGCAGGGTCACCAATCCGTCTCTCATGTCCTTGCCTGAGGGTGGCGAGGAAATAGTAACTCCACCATTCCCCTGATGGTCTTACTTTTAGTTCATAACAATGGCTTCATCTACTCTTTCACAACAAAAGAATACTTCTCAATGGGAACAGTTTTGTAACTGGGTCACCAGCACCGACAACCGCCTCTATGTGGGTTGGTTCGGCGTTCTGATGATTCCCTGCCTGCTTGCTGCTACCATTTGTTTCATCGTTGCCTTCATTGCTGCTCCCCCTGTGGACATTGACGGCATCCGTGAACCAGTTGCTGGTTCACTCATGTACGGAAACAACATCATCTCTGGTGCTGTCGTTCCTTCTTCTAATGCTATTGGACTTCACTTCTACCCCATCTGGGAAGCTGCTTCCCTCGATGAATGGCTCTACAACGGTGGTCCTTTCCAACTTGTCATCTTCCACTTCCTGATCGGCATTTATGCCTACATGGGTCGTGAGTGGGAACTCTCCTACCGCCTGGGTATGAGACCTTGGATCTGTGTTGCTTACAGTGCTCCTGTTGCTGCTGCTTCTGCTGTCTTCCTGGTCTATCCTTTCGGTCAAGGTTCTTTCAGTGACGCTATGCCCCTTGGCATCTCGGGTACGTTCAACTACATGCTCGTCTTCCAAGCAGAACACAACATCCTGATGCACCCCTTCCACATGTTGGGTGTCGCTGGTGTCTTCGGTGGTTCACTCTTCTCGGCAATGCACGGTTCACTGGTTACCTCTTCGCTGGTTCGTGAAACCACTGAGAACGAGTCCCAAAACTATGGTTACAAGTTCGGTCAAGAAGAAGAGACCTACAACATCGTTGCTGCTCACGGTTATTTCGGTCGCCTTATTTTCCAATACGCTTCCTTTAATAACTCCCGTTCGCTCCACTTCTTCCTTGCTGCTTGGCCTGTCGTTGGCATCTGGTTCACTGCTCTTGGTGTTAGCACCATGGCATTCAACCTCAACGGTTTCAACTTCAACCAGTCCATCATGGACTCCCAAGGTAAAGTTCTGAACACCTGGGCTGATGTCCTCAATCGTGCTGGTCTTGGCATGGAAGTGATGCACGAACGTAATGCTCACAACTTCCCCCTCGACCTTGCTGCTGCTGAGTCAACTCCTGTTGCTCTCACCGCTCCTAGCATCGGTTGATCTAAAAATTAAATAAACATAAAGAGGGTCACTTCGACCCTCTTTTTTTTCCTTTTGTGTGTTAAGATAGTTTACGAACATGATAAATGAAAACACTTCACCTAAAGAACGTGAGATTATCATGGACACTTGGCCACAATTATACTGGTTAAAAAATTCAAAGGTAAATAAAAATGGTAGCATCAACACTACAACCAACAAGGAGGGGATGGTTCGATGTCCTGGATGACTGGCTTAAACGAGATCGCTTTGTCTTTGTGGGTTGGTCTGGATTACTTCTTTTTCCCACTGCTTATCTGGCAATTGGTGGCTGGCTTACTGGCACGACGTTTGTTACAAGCTGGTATACCCACGGGTTGGCGTCTTCTTACCTTGAGGGTGCTAATTTTCTCACGGCAGCAGTGTCAACTCCTGCTGACGCTATGGGTCATTCTCTTCTTCTACTTTGGGGTCCTGAGTCTCAAGGAGATCTCGTCCGCTGGTTCCAACTTGGGGGACTCTGGAATTTTGTGGCGCTCCACGGAGCCTTTGCTCTCATAGGTTTCATGCTTCGCCAATTTGAAATTAGTCGTTTAGTAGGTATCCGTCCGTACAATGCTATTGCTTTCTCTGGTCCTATCGCTGTGTTTGTCAGCGTATTTCTTATCTATCCTTTGGGACAATCGTCCTGGTTCTTTGCTCCCAGTTTTGGTGTCGCAGCGATCTTCCGATTCCTACTCTTCCTACAGGGGTTCCACAACTGGACATTAAATCCCTTCCATATGATGGGTGTAGCAGGTATCCTGGGTGGTGCTCTGCTCTCAGCAATCCATGGTGTTACAGTAGAAAATACTCTTTATGAAGATGGTGAACAAGCAAACACATTCAAAGCATTCGACTCGACCCAAGAAGAAGAAACGTACTCAATGGTCACCGCTAACCGATTCTGGTCACAGATCTTCGGAATTGCATTTAGTAATAAGAGGTGGCTACATTTCTTCATGCTTTTTGTTCCTGTTATGGGTCTTTGGACCAGCAGCATTGGCATTATCGGTCTTGCTCTTAACCTTCGTGCTTACGATTTTGTATCCCAAGAAGTGAGAGCAGCTGAAGACCCTGAGTTCGAGACGTTCTATACTAAGAACATCCTATTGAATGAAGGTCTACGTGCTTGGTTGGCACCAGTCGATCAACCACATGAGAACTTCGTGTTCCCAGAAGAGGTATTGCCAAGAGGCAACGCTCTGTGATATAATAAGAGGGTCAAGCGACCCTCTTTTTTTATGCTGTTTGATGATGTAATTTACGAAAAAAATGTCATTGATCATCAGACATGTGATGATCTTGTGGATTGGTTTGAGAAGAACGAAGACCTACAGCATCAAGCGATGCTAAAAAATACCAATACTGATCAGAACGAAGTGGATGACTCTCAACTGGTTGCCACTCGTGCTTGGGGAGACCAATATGTACGTGATACTATTATCAAATGTATTGATAGGGCTTTCTTAGACTACCGAGGTACGATAGGATGGCCATGGCAGTACAATTTAGAGTCTAAAGACTTTAGTGTCAGGAAGTATCCTAAAGGAAAAGGTTTTTTCAATGATCACATTGACACCGCCACAGAATTAACCTATGATAGGTTATTAGCATTTATTTTATACTTAAATACTGTTGATGATGGGGGAGAGACAGAGTTCTTTTACACTGGTAGAAAAATCAAACCAGTGAAAGGAAAGATCTTACTCTTCCCATGTAATTATCTCTTTGCTCATCGTGGACACATTCCTCTGTCTAACGATAAGTACATTGCTACGTCGTTTATTTACCGCTGTTAAAATGGATATTAAAATTTATACTAACGTTGGATGTGGATACTGTGCCAAGGCAAAAGAACTCTGTAAGAGAGCAGACTTGCCTTACACTGAGGTTCGTGTTGGTAAAGATATTTCTGCTGTAGAATTTCGTGAGCAGTTTCCACAACGTCAATCTTATCCACAGATTGTTATCGATGATGAACAGATCGGTGGACTAGTTGACGCTGTAAAATATTTCGTAGATAATAAGTTGATCACCAGAGGATCTAAATGAGTGAGGAATTGAAGATAAATAAAGGTGTGGAGCTAATGCTCAGGAGGGAGATTAAAGAAGACCCACCAGAACCATCTGGATTAAAGTTAAGACACACATTCACCCTCCTAAAAAAGAAATTCAATTTAAAATTTGAGTTTACTTGGGAGGACAGAGGCAACTAAAGGAGGATCGCCATGTCAACACCAGTAATTTTGTTTTTTTCTACGATGCTTACTGGACTTTTCTTTGTAGTAGGTGTTACAATAGGATGGACAGCAAATGATTTTCTCTATAACATGCTAGCAAAAGATGATGTCCTACATCCTGAGATGTATGACGATGATGGCATGGTTATTAACGAAGAGTTGTACTCAGTTCGCTTTGTTGATGAAGATGAGTATTATGACGACTAACTAAATAGGATTAGACCTCTCTCTGTATTTAAAATTTTTTTAAAATGAAACTACTTATTTCTGAAGTGCTCCAAAAAGTGAGTAATGCCAAGACCAAGGCACAAAAAATCAAACTACTTCATGAACATAATAGTCCTGCTCTTAGGTCTATTCTAATTGTTAATTATGATGAGAGTGTAGTGTCTATGCTACCTGATGGTAAGGTTCCTTACGAAGCAAACGATGCCCCTGCTGGCACAGAGCACACTGTACTTGAGCATGAGTATCGTAAGCTCTATCTATTCTTCAAAGGTGGATCTAATTCTCTTAAGCAATCTAAGCGAGAGTCCTTGTTTATTCAAATGCTGGAGGGACTTCACAAGAGTGAAGCAGAAGTTCTGTGTCTAGCAAAGGACAAAGAACTTGGTAAGAGGTATAAACTAACCAGAGCATGTGTAGAGGAAGCATTCCCCCAAATTAAGTGGGGAGGTCGTTCCTGATGGGGAAGGGTATAAGAATGATCCACAGAGATTGTGATCCTACTCTTGCTGATGATAGGTCACTTCCCTGTACTGCTTTCTTGGTAGAGTATGTTGAAGGCGATATTCATAAGTTTGATATCGTCATGGCAGGTAAAAAAGTAGATATCTTTGATGAGTATTGGGATAAATACAGAGAAGACTTAATTAGATTTACCCAGACAGAGGGTAGAACTAATCCCAAACTCTGGAATCCACCTAAAAAGTAACATGGCAAAGAACGGCAGACAAAATACTTTTTGTATTCAATACTGGAAAGTTGGAGTACCTACCGAGCAGAAAGTTCTACGTAGAATTAACAAAGACGGAACTCCAGTGTCAACTAAAAAGTATGATGAAGTTCTTTTTTATGATCAACTTAAAGATGCTTTGGAAGATGCTAGGTATCTTATGGATAATGGATTTGGAATTAAATTTAGAAAATGTAATAGAGCTAGAGGAGAGTCTTTCTGGTTAGTGTAATGGGTGATCATTTTTTATTAAACCTTTACGGGTGTGACGTAGAGAAGTTAAACAACGAAAAATTTCTATCAGAAATGTTTGAGCAGGCAGTCATCGAAGGTAAGATGACTCTGCTCAATTTAATTACACACAAGTTTGAACCACAAGGTATCACAGCAGTAGCACTGTTGTCTGAGAGTCACATTAGTATCCACACTTGGCCAGAAGATGGGTCGTGTGCTGTGGACGTTTATACATGTGGCACAACAGCTCGCCCACGTCTGGCATGTGATTATATAATTAAGGAACTGGGATGCTCAGATCCCAGAGTCACCCATGTTAAGAGAATTTAAATTGTATCAACCGATACAGTTGACAATTCCTATATAATATGGTAGACTATACCAATCGTTCATTCGCTATTCTCGAATAGCGAACGCAAGTAAGTCGCGGAACGGAGCGTTCATCCCATGTTAGAACTACTTTTGTATTCGACAATGACATGTCAGGATGCTGAGTCTCTCATGTTGAGAATCACTAAGCATCAAGAGTTACCTCCCATTGTGAAGGTAGAACTGGTGGAGACCGTCAAGGAATCTGTACCTGAGTGTCGCTGGGACGCACACGACTGAAGGAACGGGAGTTAAATCACCCATCCTTTAGGAGACCTACAATGAACACACTAAACCTGATTCGTAACCAGATCAAGAAAGCAGCTGCTCTTCACGATGCTCAGATTGCTGTCACCTCTTACCGTGGTGTCCGCTATGAGTGTCAGCAAGGTGCTGAAGAAGTACATGGTACTTTCTGCTATCGTGGTCACACTTATAACAAGTGATATAGTTTGAACGAATATAAAGAGAGGGAGGTCTTGACGACCTCCCTTTTTTTGTGTATAATTAGTAAAACTGTACACATATATGGACAGACAAAAACTAAAACTTATCGTTAAGAACCTGGAGTTATTGGTTGACAGTTTGAAGTCCGAAGTTTATTCGGATACCGATGCTTATAAACCTAAAGAAGAAAGGTTTGGATTTAATTACGACGAAGGAGATGACGATGGCTACCCAGACTAACCAACCACAATCACTCAAGCAATACATTAAGTGGCTACGACAAGCAGTTGAGAAGAGTCACTTGTATGATGAAGAAGAGTATGCTAAAATCAAGAAGGAGTTGTATCAGGCACAACAACTTCGTAAACTAGTACATGCCAGAGAACGTTCACTTTATGGATTTGGATACATCAATGAACCAGTCACCAGTCAGGTTGATCTCAGTGACTCCCGAAGCGGAGAAGACGATGGGGTACGTAGCGAGAGTATCGAACCCGAACAACCAGGAGAACCCGAAGGTAGCGGGACTCCTTAGTTACTGTATTAAGCACAACCACTGGTCTGTGTTTGAGCAAGCGTTTATGACCCTGGAGATCTCTACCACCAGGGCAATCGCTGCCCAGATCCTACGTCACCGTTCGTTCACATATCAAGAGTTCTCTCAACGTTATGCTGACAGTTCTATGTTGGCAGAACAGATTCCTCTCTTTGATATTCGTCGGCAAGATACTAAGAACCGACAGAATAGTATCGATGATATTGATGCCTTCACTAAGCAAGAGCTAGAGATTGTTATTCAACGTCACTTTGAATCTGCTATGGATATCTACAAGCAGATGTTAAATCTAGGTGTGGCAAAGGAGTGTGCCCGCATGGTGCTTCCCCTCGCCACACCCACTAAAATCTACATGTCGGGTTCAGTTCGTAGTTGGATCCACTATATAGATCTACGGAGTGCCCATGGCACCCAGAAAGAACACATGATTATTGCTGAGGCATGTCGTGAGATCTTTAAAGAACAGTTCCCTATCGTTGCTGAAGCACTGGAGTGGTAATGCCTACATATCCTGTTAAAAATCTGAAGACTGGAGAGACTAAAGAACTCCACATGACCATGAAAGAATACTGTGACTGGAAGGATGCTAATCCTGACTGGGATAAGGACTGGTCACAGGGTTGTGCTGGTGTCGGAGAAGTCGGAGACTGGCGTAACAAAATGAACAAGACTCACCCTGGTTGGGGAGAGCACATGAAAAAAATGGCGTCGATGCCAGGTTCAAAAGTAGAGTGGTAACTTATGCCTAGAGGAAGAAACAAAGCTCCTGGAGCAAAGATGTCTGCTAAGCAGATGAGAAGGAAGAAGCCTATTAATGAAGAGTATCTTCTTAATATCGAACCTTTGACTGACAATCAAACAGTAATGTTTGATGCTTATGAAGCAGGTAAGAATCTATTTGCTTACGGTTGTGCTGGTACAGGTAAGACATTTGTTGCTCTGTATCTAGCACTACGTGATGTTCTCAGTGAGAACACACCTTATGAGAAAGTATATCTTGTACGTTCACTAGTTGCTACGAGGGAGATTGGTTTCCTTCCTGGCACTCACGAAGACAAAGCATCTCTATACCAAATTCCTTACAAGAATATGGTAAAATATATGTTTGAGATGCCAGACGACAACTCATTCGAGATGTTGTATGAGAATCTTAAAGCACAAGAGACAGTATCGTTCTGGTCTACATCATTCCTTCGTGGTACTACGCTGGACAACTCCATTGTTATCATTGACGAATGTCAGAACCTGAACTTCCACGAACTTGATAGTATCATCACCCGTTGTGGTCAAGATACTAAGATTATCTTCTGTGGTGATGCTCGTCAGTCTGACCTTGTTAAATCTCAAGAGAAGACAGGTATCATTGACTTCATGAAGATCATCCAGAGCATGGAAGAAGACTTCCAGATGATTGAGTTCGGTATCGAAGACATCGTTCGTTCTGGTCTTGTCAAGAACTATCTTATTGCTAAACTTAACCTAGGTTTTTAATGAAAACATTTGATCATTTGGTGATTGATAATCCCATTGAGATGAACACTGTCGAGATTGATGGGAAAAGATATTATGTTACCCCCGAAGGTAATAACTATCCTTCTCTCACCACAGTGATCAGCAACAACTCCAAGAAGCAAGCATCACTTGCTAAGTGGAGAGCACGTGTAGGTAAAGAGAAAGCTCAGGGTGTCTCAACTCGTTCAGCGACAAGAGGCACCCGCTACCATAAACTGGTAGAAGATTATCTTAACAACGAACTAGATAAAAAGAAGTACCAGGACATGCCATTGCCATGGTTTATGTTCAATACATCTCAAAAAATCCTGGACCGTATAAATAATATATACCTACAGGAAGCAGCACTCTATTCAGACGTGCTTAAAATCGCTGGTCGTGTTGATTGTATAGCAGAATTCGATGGTGTTCTATCCATCATTGATTTTAAGACATCAGCGAAACAAAAACCTGAAAAATATTTACTGGACTATTATGTTCAGGAATGTGGCTACGCTTGTATGCTTCAGGAGTTGTATGGCATTACCGTACAGCAATTGGTGACTATTGTAGCAACGGAAGAAGGAGAACCTCAAGTCAGTGTTGTCCCACCGAAAAAAGAATATCTTATTTTGTTACAAGAGTACATCCAAGAATACGAAGATAAACATGGCAGAAAATCTGGAGGATAAATTTATGACAACTGCGAGATTTTCGCAGGAGGTGGAGAAGGTAGCATTTGAAAACGAAATGAATTACATTGATGCTATCGTATTTTACTGTGAAAAAAATGAGATCGAAATTGAATCGGTCCCTAAATTAATTAGCAAACCACTTAAGGAAAAACTTAAGTATGATGCCCAGAAGTTAAACTTCATGAAGAGAACCAGTCGAGCTAAGTTGATGCTACTATGAGTAACTTTTTTCAATCAGAAATGGTACGTGGAGATCTCCAAGAGATGATGGAACTCCAGCAGTATTGCTTTCGATCAGCACATGCTTTCCCCGTACTTTCTCCAGAGAAGAAACTAGAATACTTTAATGTTCTAGAAGAACTCATTGAAAAACAAAAGATCTTTAATGCTAGGTTGAGTCTTAGTGATGATCCAGAAGCGAAAGAAATGGTAGAGAGCATGAAGATGGCTGCTGTCATGCTGGGTGGCGATCCTAATATGTCCATTGGACAGATCTTTGATGATCTCCTGTCCAAGGTCGCCATGATGAAGGACAAACTAGAAAGTGGCACAGGGGATTGACTCCCGACCCTGTGCCAGTGTATTATGTATGAGTGGAAGGGATCACACAACCACAATCCGAAACAATCCGAGGTAATCTAATGTCTTTTGCAGATCTAAAGCGCAAGTCCCAGAACAATTTCCAATTCCTCCAGAAGGAACTGGAGAAGTCCAGCACAGAGAAGAGTGGTGCCGACGAACGACTCTGGAAGCCCGAACTTGACGCTAGCGGTAACGGTTATGCCGTCATCCGCTTCTTGCCCGCTCCTGAAGGGGAGACGGTGCCCTGGGCAAAGGTCTACTCCCACGCTTTCCAAGGTCCTGGTGGTTGGTTCATCGAGAACTGCCTGACCACCAAGGGTGACAAGTGTCCCGTCTGTGTCCACAACAACGGTCTCTGGAACAGTGGTGTGGAGTCTGACAAAGAGGTTGCTCGTAAGCAGAAACGTAAACTGTCTTACTACAGCAACATCTACGTGGTTAAAGATCCCAAGAACCCCGAGAACGAAGGTAAGGTCTTCCTGTATCGCTACGGTAAGAAGATCTTTGACAAGATCATGGCAGCAATGCAACCTGAGTTCCAAGACGAGACTCCCGTCAACCCCTTTGATCTTTGGGAAGGTGCTAACTTCAAGCTGAAGATCAAGACTGTTGCTGGTTACTGGAACTATGACTCCAGTGAGTTTGATCGTGTCGCTGCTCTGTCTGCTGACGATGACGAACTCGAAGCAACCTGGAAGCAGGCATACTCCCTGGAAGAGTACACTGCTGACGGTCAGTTCAAAGGTTACGAAGAACTGGACACCCGTCTGAATGCTGTGCTTAATGTTGCTCCCCGAGTGACTGCTGTTCAGCAAGAGGAAGAGTTTGAACCTATTCCTACCAGCACCATTGAGACCTCTTCTTTCCGTGAGAAGATGACTGCTAACACGTCAGACGATGACGATGCTCTGTCTTACTTCGCTGCTCTGGCTAACGACGACTGATGAAATACCTAAAGGTATTACTTCACCCAGTTACTCAGTTCAACTTGTTGGTTGTGGGGTTCCTGATTATAATTCAGGGACTTCACACCCACGCTCATTACACTATGAGTCTTGATGCTGACAGTTATGTCCACAACTACTGTAAGAAAAACTTAGAGAAGTGTAAGCGACTCGTTTCCAAATTTGATTAACGATTTCATTGGCGGGGAAAAAAATTTCCCGCCAATTTTTTTGTCAAAAAAGTCGATCAGACTCCAGTAGACTTTAACTTATTAGATACAAAGTCAGATGACTTCTTGTACAGTGATGCTTTTCTAAAGTCATCTACTAATGCTTGGAGATACTTGGGTTTAAGGATGTAAATATCTCTTTTCTTTTCATTCTCTGTGTTTTCGTATTCATACTCAGTGACAGGACGAGACAATTCATTTGCTGGAATTTCTTTAACATTAATTCCATCCCAGTATTTGTAACCCGTTTGTACTTTTCTGTACCACGAACCATCTACTCTTACCCATTCAACTCCATCGATAATATAATTATCTTCAGTAATTTGGTTGTATTCAAACTCTAATGGAATAGTTTTTACATACGAACCAATTAAATCAAAGCTAGCAACAGCAAATAGATCTGGTGTTGGTGTGCTGTCTCTGTTGACCAAGAATCCTAGTCTAATGTCAGGTCCTTGTGCTTCTGGTGGGATTGTAAACTGTGATGTATACACACCATCAGCATCAATCCATGAAATAATTTCTTCGTGAGCAATTAGATTATCATTTGAATCTACATAACCGAAGTACAGGTATTCACCAGGAGCAGGTGAATTTTGTTTTCCATAATAAACTTCAATCGTGTCGTAGTTGGAAGTGTCAATAGGATTTAAAATTATATATTGCTGTGAATCTGCTGCTCCACTATCAAAGATTACTTGGGTTGAAGATCTAAATCCATTCTCTCCTAGTTGGGTAGCAAAGTTTAAACCACTATCGGCAAGACGTACATTTAAACTCTCATCAATAAATTCGTCAGGGAACCTAGCATCAAACACATACTTCTTGTAGATACGAACGGTTTCTGTGTCTGGTGTTAGGTTAGGGAAAGTATCATTCTCCAATCTGATTTCACTATTGTAGAATGTTTCATCGACCCATGTACCACCAGGGATTAGGACCTTGCCATACTTTTCTTTTTGTTCAGCGTCACTGATGATCTCGTAGTGATGAATATCATAGTAAGGATTTTCATAACTAGATTCAATATGATTTCTCAAATCATTTTCTGACATTGGTAGATCATATAGTGGGTTCATCATGTTGTTTACCAAAGCAACAACCCAATCATAGTTTGGATTACCATAAGCAGCTAGAGCAACCAGATCTAAGCGAACATCATCACCGATAGCATATTTCTTTTGATACACTGCTGAACTAAAAGCAGTATCACTTAGTTTATATCTTCTAAAAAAATTAGTTGCTACAACATAATCAGATTCCGAGAAAGGATAACTGATTGGTTTAACATCATACTTAATTGACGGTAAGAAATTAAAATACATCAGTACGATACTCCAGTTAGGCTGATATCTTGGGCGTATACAAGTTTTGTTTCTGAGAAGGATAGATTTAATTCATAGGCGACGGGAGATCCGTCATGGTATGTAGCAAAAACTCCATCAGGAGTGTAGTTCACATCAATACCAGTGATAGCACATAGTTTATACTGAGGAAGCCAGGGATGTAGTCCAGAACCTTTCATGAATTTAACCTGACATAAACCAGGAACACCAATATAGTTAGCATTAGATGCTCCTAAATTCTGAGCAGCTTCAGTGTTAGTAGTGTCGGCATTAGCAGGAGGAGATTGTTTACCATCTTCTGCCTTTTTTTCATCTCCACTTTCTACTTTTGGTTTGTTGTTCTCATTAGTAAATGCTTTTTTGAAAGCTAGATCAACGTCAAATAAACCGCCAGCACTTTGTCCAAATGTAGGCAAAGAAACTTTTTTAAACTGACCAATAATCTGTTGGATTATACCTGCTTCGGTTTCATTTCTTGGTACAAGTTTAAATCTCATAGTAAAAGTTCTCAAATCAAATCCACTGAACATAAGTTCAGTATTAGGGTTGAGAACAACACCAACAGATCCACTGAGAACGTCATTGGTAGTGACATCACCAGCACCAGTAGCATTGATAGCATCAGCGAGTCCTTGTGCCGCTGCTGTTGGTAAAGCACCAGTAGCGTTCTTAATTAATTGTCCAATGGCATTAAAACTTTGACCAATGTCACCTGTCATAACACCACCAGCACCTTTCATTGCCTCGGCACCAATGTTACTGAATTCTTTTCCTCCCCACCTAGCACCATACTGTGCCTGAATATCTTCAGGCATGTATAGAATAACATTCTTTGAACCTGGATATATTGTGTATTGTTTATTACTTTGATTGTATCTTTGAAGATCTTTTGATAAAACGGCAGCATAAGCGTCCCTGTCACCATCAATGTCAGGTTTTTTCTCATACTTTTGACCTTGGTTTCCACCAAAGGGACCATCGTAAACATAGAATTGGAACTTTACGTAGTCAGAATGTTTTTCGATAGTTTCATTTGGATACTTAAGTACATTAGCAGAACCAGCGCCACTACTAACAGCCAAAGATGATAATAAATTTAATGTCTCTTTAGCACCCTCAAGTGGTGGTTGAGAAGCTGTAGATTCTTGTTCTTTTGATTGTGTTTCTTTTGCTTCTGCCATTTACTTTACCATTTGTTTGCTAGATGGTTTGCCATATCCTTCGATAATTCGCTGTGCTTTGATGTTATCGTAGTAGGAATCATTCACTTCTTTCCACACATCTTCTTTAGGGTATGGAAAAACGTGACCCTTTACATCCTTTACAAAGTCCTCGGTTGGCAGAAGAATGGCAGTGTCCCATTCAGCAGCAGCGAGATCAAGATAGAATCCGTCTACATGTGAGTGCAAGTATTTATGAAAGCACTTCTTAGGAAACTCGATACGATTATACTTTAGTAGTTTATTGACTGCCATAATCCTACGTTTAATAGGTAGGTAATGTAAGTTAGCTCCCCAGAACTCATTCTTATCTGATTTAACTACATAAACAAGAGGAAACCTATCGTAGTAAGGTAACCATCTCATCTTCGCTTTGTACTCAAACATGTACAGGTGACCTGCTACTACATAACGACGGACCATGTTCTGGTCTTGTTCATTTTTATTGCCAGTGCTGTCTCGTTTTTCAGCATTAATATATCGTGAGTTATCTTTACCGTATGTTTTTGATTCTGATTTAACGGCAGCACGATACCAAGACAAAGGTTTTTTCTCTCCTTCTGTTTTTTTATTTACTTTCTCAAACAAAGTCTCGTAACCAGTGTCATCGTTCTGCTGGTTACGTTGGATGGACTTGAATCCAGTTGCCATTGTTAGACTCCTAGGTGATCTTCGGTGAGGATTAAAAATTTCATCTGCCTGTCCTCACAGAAGTCCTCTGCTGCCTCCCACTTAGCGCGGTTCTTAGCGTAGGTTAGGACTTCCCTCTTCCAAGAGGCAGTCTTCTTTTTAGGTGAATCATTCGGTGGTTTGGTTTGCTTCTTAGGTTTAACCTCAATGAGATACTTACTGATGAGACCAGACTTAGATATTACTTTAATATAGAAGTCAGGATAGTATCTGTGTACCCTTCCATCAGTAGGACAACGGTAAGGTATGACTACCTCTTCGCTACCCCACTCCACAATACTCTCATTATGATCACAGAAATACATAAACTTTCTTTCCCACATTGAGCGATAGATTATCCTGGTTGGATTCCCTTTATACTTTTGTGGGTTAGTTGGTTTATAAACACCTGAATATGCCATGATAAATATAGTTGGACCAACTATTTTTATTTAGCGTGGCATCAACCAAGAGCTTAGGAATATTCATGGATACTATCGTCAAGCAAGGCGGTATGTCAATGAGTAATAATTTTGATGTACAGTTTGAATGGAAAGATAGTAATAGCGACTTGAAATCTCATCTGAAAAGAATGGGTATTGATTTTGATCAAGCACCATCAGACAAAGATGATTCATCTAATCCTGCCAAGGTAGCAGATGTTCTTAAAATGTTCTGTGAAGAAGCACAACTTCCAAACGTACAGGCAGCAACAGGAACTTACACTGGAAGAAGAATGGGTGAAGGTTCCGTAAACTATGCTCATAGTAAACTGTACACAGACTTCCAACTGGGGTGGATGTGTGATGCTAATATGACCCCACTTAAGTTTCTAAATGCTTGGCATACTTTTATCTTTGGTGAATATAATTTGAGCGGGGGTCAGAATATCTATGGTACAGCAGGTAGTGAGGTTGCTGGAAGCGGAAATATTTTTGCTGGGTCGGGGAAATCATTGACTTCTATGAAAGGATCTGAGTTGAATGGAGAGAGAAATAATCCAGAAAACTTTATTCGTCTTAGGTATCCTGATGAGTATCAATGTAATATTCTTATCACAAAATCTGAAAAAGGAAAGTCATCTCCTAATGGTAGACCATCGATGCTGTATACTTTGATGGATTGTTTTCCTTATGCTATTGATGCTGTTCCATTATCCTACGGTGCCTCACAGATTACAAAAGTAACTGCTAACTTTTATTATAGTAAGTATAAAATCATTTATAATGATGTCCGTAAGATGACTGGATAAATATTTAAACCATATCATAACTCGTTATGCCATTACCATCTTTGTCAGTGCCTACATACGAAACGGCATTACCCTCTACTGGAAAAACTATTAAGTACAGACCATTTCTAGTTAAGGAAGAAAAAGTATTACTGCTTGCTACAGAGTCTGACGATGAAAAAGAAGTAGAGTCTGCTGTAAAATCTATTCTTAAGTCTTGTATCTTGACAAGAGGTGTTAAGATTGAGAATCTTGCTTCTTTTGATTTAGAATATTTGTTCTTAAAAATTAGGGGAGCATCAGCTGGCGAAGATATTAAAATGAAAGTTACCTGTACTGATGATGGTACGACAACTGTTGATGTTAGTATTGATGTTGATAGTATTAATGTGTTCAAACCAGAAGGTCATACCAATAAGATTATGCTCAATGAAGATGTTGGTATTGTTATGAAATATCCTGGTGTTGATCAGTTTATTAATCTGACTTTACTGAACAAAGATATTAATGATACTTCTGAGATTTTTGAATTGGTTGCCAAGTGTGTCGATCAGGTGTTCCAAGGAGAAGAAGTGTGGGAAGCATCAGACATGAAAATACAAGAAGTTGTTGAATTTCTTGAGGGTATGACTCAGAAACAATTTGAATTAATTCAAAACTTTTTTGAGACCATGCCTGTTCTTAGACATGAAATCGATATCGTAAATCCTAACACTGGGGTAAAATCTACGTATACGTTGGAGGGATTACAGTCTTTTTTCGGGTAAGCATGTTCTATAATACTTTAGAAAATTATTATAGAACAAACTTCTCTCTTATGCAGCACCATAAATACTCATTGACAGAGATTGAAAATATGATGCCGTGGGAGAGGACAGTGTACATTTCCCTTCTGAACGCTTACATTAAAGAACAAGAAGAAGCTAGGAAAGCAGCACAGCGATGAAGTTCACCCTACCAGCACCAGCATCAGTAGAATGGTATAGAAGTGGTGTGCCTGGTGGTGGTCAGAAGGATCGTATCTTCAAT
>Ga0255768_10001918_pt1 | contig 21086 bp, 34 predicted proteins | sample 071ome_33_FD_179983 | JGI IMG/M metagenome (GOLD analysis project Ga0255768, IMG submission 179983) | Coastal salt marsh microbial communities from the Groves Creek Marsh, Skidaway Island, Georgia - 071412AT metaG (version 2) | ecosystem: Environmental > Aquatic > Marine > Intertidal zone >...
CATATCACAAACCATTAATCCATCTCTCACTTCACTTTCGTATGAATCCCAAATTTCTTGAGATACATACACATGTTCACCATTGAATGGCATCTAAGGAGGTTATTCCTCCGTTTCGTTAATGTAGCAAGCGGTTTTTGCTCTCCAACCCTCGCTTGCTATTGGCAAATACCATCTTCCTTTACAGCCACGGCAGGTGAATTCATTTCCACCCCAATAATTTTTGCGTGCCATGGTTTTGTAGGTCTTACCATTTATTTTACATGTGTAACTCATGCCTATGGAGGTTATTCCCCCGGTTGGTCGGTGCAGTCGCTACAATCCTCTCGGCAACAAAATCCACCGTGAAAGATTCGACATGCTTCCTCAATAGAGAGTCCCATGTCGTCAACAATGAATTGTGTCGCCTGTGTTATTTCTTCAGGCGTAGGTCTGCTCATGGAGTTCAAATCTCCACAACATCCGAATTTACTTGCAACACCAGTTCGTCGGTACTTTCTTTTTCATCCAAGTCTTGTTGGAGTTCATCAGCGTATCGTAGGTGTCCCAAAATTTGTTTTACGTCAATGCCCAGTTCCTTGTATTGTTCATATTTCAACAAAAGTTCAAGAGGGTCGCTACAAAAAATTTGAGAACCCAAATGTCCTTCATCGTTTTGCCAATTTTCAATACGGCACTGGTGCAAAATTTCCTTTACAAGCATACCACCAAGTGAGGTAAGAACCGCACCATGATGTGTCTTGTGAAGGGCAATTTCCTTTGCATTACCGAAATCCCCGACTACCGATGCTACGGGGTAGCAAGGGTGTTGCGGGTCCTGAATATTTACAGGTCGGTTTTGCCAGACTTTTGGTAAGTCGTGTGACATCTATGGAGTGTTACTCCTTTTTCTTTTTTTGAAGTTTGGTAAATACCTTTTCTCGGGTCATTTTCTTCATATGGCGTTGCATGTCTTCATCATTAATGACGTCTTCAAGCAACGCGGCAAAGTCTTCACCCTTGGTTTTCTTTACATATTCTGTAAAACCAGCCCATATTACGTCCCAGTCTTCATCTTCATCAGAAATAATGGCACGTACAAGGGAATCCCAATTTGGATTTTTCTTCATGTCTATGGAGGTCATTCCTCCAGTTCAAGTGCTTCGATGCCCATATCAGTGAGCATTCTTGCAATTTGAGACGTATTGATTCTCCATGTACTGCCGATGTCAGCAATAGCCAGTGAGATATGCTTTGGAACAATCGTATGACCGATTCCAGTAGGATTGTCATAAGTTCCAATTTCAAAGTCATCAATCAATCTGTCTTCAAATATTCGACATATTACTAAAAACAATTCTTGTTTCCAGTCTTCGTCGTGAGTTTCGCGTACACCCCTTGCTAATTCAGTTGATATTGCGAGATACCTTTTGTACAGTTTCTCGTCATTATTGATGTGCAAGGCGCAAGCCCAAGTCTCTCGGTTTGTCCAACCGTTGTAGTCTTTTTCTTGTTCGCTCATTCTATGGAGGTCATTCCCCCAGTTGTTTTTCTTTTACCGTCAGTCGAACACCCAGAGATTTCTGCAAGTTTTCTCGCATCCATTTTTCTCCATATTTCTTTTCGAGTTCTTTTCGTGCGAGCACTCTTTCCGTTTCAAATTCGGTCTTTGTAATTGAGTGCTTACATGTGTCAATGCGAAAAGTATTGTGTTCTTTCATGTGGTCTTGAATCTTTGATTTGACTACGTCTAATCGCCGCTTCAAGGTTCTTTCTTCTTGTTTCAGACTTGCAAACAAGTCCACCAAGGATGTAATGTCAGTTTCTTCCAGTTCAACTTCCATGTCTAAGGTCTTACGACCATTTATGTGTGATTTTCAACATTGAAGTGTGTTGCTGTTGATTAATCATGCCGAGTTCCAGCATGTCATCGACGACATCAATGTAGCGTTGCTGTGCGTCGATTTCATCGACAGGCGTATCAGCAACGACATGTTCGAGTTCAGAAATTAGGCGTGTGAGTTTTTCATTCACAGTGCCACCATAATTCGACATCCCAAGTAATCGAAAGCCTTCCGCGAACAACGCGTTCCTTTCGTTCTTTTGTTGGGAGGTTTTCTTGGATTTTGAGTTCCAAGTCCTTTTTGGTCTGCAAGCATCCGAGCAATATTTTCTCGGTGCCCCCATCCAGTTCCCGGCATATCTTCCAGTTGTTTGTCGTCTCCTTGCGTATGAAAACAAGGTTCCGCAGGAAACACAATTCGTATCAAATGTTTCGTATGTCACGACTAAGGAGCATCACTGCTCCAGTTTTTGCGACCATACCCAGTCGCCGTTGATGTCAAAATAGCCATCGTTACGTGAGGGAACAATATTTCCCCAGTAGTCAGTATGCCTGACTGGTGCGGGCAAACAAATACGTTCCCGCATCAATTCCATAGCAACTCTGCCATAGAATCCTTGTAATTTCCAAGCATGGCCTTCATCAATAAGAAATTGCCATGCCTCGAGGTAAGAATCATGAGATTCCCCCACATCCTCGATGATACAGACTGCATCAAGCAGTTCCATCTATGTGGCTCAAATACCACTTTAGTTTAATCGATATACGCTTCGTTTCGTACTCACTTTTACAACTTCAAATCTTGGGTCTTTTTTCATTATGTACACAATTTTGTTGACATAAGGAATGTAACTGAATTTTCGCTGGTTAGCGGCTTCAATTAATCCCCTCGCTGTCAACTCAGGTGTTTCTTTCAGAATTTCAGCACATAGATTTGCAAATCGTTCATCTCTCGATTTCACTATGGAGGTCATTCTTCCTCCGTGTTTGCTTTATTTTGACTCATCAAAGAGATTATTTCTTCCATCTTGGTATGCAATTGAGAATTACCCAACACAGTATCCATTAGATTTTCAAAGTCTCCTTCAAGTGAGCCATTATCAATTCCCTCAGTGATTTTTTGCATCACTTCTTCAGGGAAGTTGATTGATAGTTCGTCAATGTGTAAGTCCGATGGTACATCGTTATCAGTACTGACAGTTGTTCCAAAGATATCTTCAACACGCGTGTCACACAACATCCCCATAAGGAGAATGTTGGAACGTTCGTAGTTGACCATACCTACAACCTGCATCCATTTCATCAGAATCATGGATTCAAGGATTGTACAATCGCTTTCTCCATTGATTGATTCGGTGATGAACGAATGGATTTTTCCAACCATGCGGTGCAGTTTTTTCAAATCTGCACGTTCGCCTATGTTGGTTGGCCAGTGTTCGTGTACCATTCGCTCGAAACTTTCAAAGTCATCGTCGTCAAGCATCTATGCATTATCAGTTTGGAATCTGTCATTTCGCGCTCCACCCAAGCAGTCCTTGAGGCTCTTTATTCCTCGCGAATGTAGTTCCGTCATCAAATACGCCAAATGAATATGTGAAATAGGTTCACTTTTTTCATATTCAGTAATGGTTTCAATTATTTCTTTTACAAAGCCAATTGCATGCTCTCTTTCTTTTCGAGATACTTCGGGCGAGAGATTGTCATTGAGTTCGTATGCAAATTGCACATACTCATGAAAATCATCTTGCACGATGTCGATTATTTCACTCAAATCAGAAATTTGCTCGCTTGTAAGTGGCTTCGCCATAAACCTCCTTTGTGTAAAGGGTGCTTAAACTATGGGGGCATCAAAATCCAAGCGAACCCTTCTTTTTGTTCGCCCCCGTTTGTGCCGTCTGTTTTGGTTCCGATGAAGGTAAAGCGAACTTCACCTTCTTTTCTTTCGTTTCCAAAAGACGGGCACGCTGTTCCGGATTTTTCTCCATCCAGCGATTTAAGTCGTGCTTGTAATCCCAAACGTAAGTTTCATCAGAATTTTGTGACGCACCTTGAGCAAGGGCATCCGAAACTACATTTCCATGGCTTGCACCACGGCGTACATGTTCAAGATACACAAATCGATTACTTTCGTAAATCAAAGCGTACATTACTCTCCACAGGTCGTCATTTGCGACACCTGCATAGTCGTTTCTCTTCCAGCGTTCAAGATTTTCAACGCTATTTTTTGAAACATATTCGCTATCCGTGATGATAGTAACGCTTCCAGCGTCTTCAACCATCAATGCAAGAATAGTTGCAAGTAATTCGGCTCTGTTATTCGTAACAGATTCGTCTTCAATTTTCCACGACAGAGCCATGCCAGAGTGAGGTATGTAAATACCTACTCCACCCACTGGTCCGGGATTCCCGGGGCAAGACCCATCAGTGTACACAATACTTCTTAATTCAGAATCAGAGTACATGTCTATGTAAAAAATTAAGGCATCGTCTTTGCAAGACGGATGCCCGTTATACTAAGGGAGATATCATCCCATTTTGTAACGTCCATCATTTTGGACAATTTCCATCAAAACCGCAGAAAATGATGCAAACTCGAGAGGACTTCCGTAAGCCCACATTTCCATCGAGTCAGTAAGAGCAGAGTCTTTCTGCCCCAGTTCATTTTGCTTTTTCATGTCCAGTATAAGGTTGATTGCGCCCATGTTTAATATTTCGGGCAACTTTCCTTTTTGTGGCACGTCATCAGATGTACACCAATTTACAATTTCTTTTGTAAAGGATACAGGGAGAAATTCTCTCATCAACATCTCGGTCGAGACGGTATTTTTTGTCAGGGCTTTTAGGCTGTCCGTAAAGTTACGGAGTTCCTCATTGCTAAGTTTGTCAGTGACATGAGTCGGGACTTTTACACTGCTTCCAATTGGAAGAAGATTTTCGTCTCGTTCAAGGTTCATAATCACATATTCAGATTCTTGGGATGAAAGGTTGACAATTACATCTTCAATGTTACTGTCTGTATCTTCTTCATTGAAGTTTGCCGCAAAATATTGCAGGTCCTTCGTTTCAAAGAATTCTTTTTGTAGCCTTTCACCGGTAATCAACTTTGCACCATACATGCACAAAGCAATGCACCTCCTAAAGTCCCAGTCAGAAAAGTCTCGACGTAGGGATTCTTTCCCATTCTTGTCGATTGCTTTAATGTACTTTGACATCTATGATTTCCCCTCCGGGGACAAGCCCCTTCGGGTGAAACCCGAATCACAATACCGCCAGTGTGAACCCTTACATGTTGGATTTTTTTTAACCAAATACGCGTAAGAAGACGTATTCCCAGCAACAGAAGGTGAAAAAGTGCTGGATTCCCTTGACAACCCGAACAGGAGAAAGGGAATAGCCACGATTCAGGTCTTGGCATCTTGGGTATTGTGTATTCACTATGGGCGCAAGGCCCGATTACAAGTCTTTCAACAAGTTGGTAAGGTTGGCAAGTGAACTCCGTACAGAGTCCAGTTTTGCATCTTGTTCAGCATCTTTGCTCGACTGCCCAGAGGAAAGTTCTGCAACTTTCTTTTCCAGTTCATTCAGTCGGTTTGTAATGCCGTGTTCCTTCAACCACATTTGAATTCGCGCATCAACCAATTCGTTGATGGCAGTCACAAGAGAACTTTGCACCGAGTCAACTCGAACAATGGAAGGGGTTTCCTTCTTTGCCGTTGTTGTCTTTTTCGCCAACTCAGTGTCCTTTTCGTACTTTACGTGCGTGTGTTGATTCTTGGTGCCGCGACCCTTTCGTGAGAAATGGCGCAGTCCAAGGATTCCGCGACGTTGTCGTACAGAACTCTTGTTTCGAAGAGGAAGGAGTTCAGCAATTTGTTCATCCGTCAATCCTTCTTCGAACTTTTCTTTCAACAGAGACAGTTCGTCCGAGGTCCATCGAGGAACTCGGAAGTTATACCCGTTGGGCTTCGCTTCTGTTGTCGTTGTTGTGGTTTCGGTTGGTTTTGTAGCCTTCTTCCTTAGGGCTGGAGGGGTCCGTTTTGTGTTTCGCTTCTTGTTGCGAACGGGCTTTTCTCCGGCGTACCATTTGAAGACGGTCGCTTCCTTACCGTTTTTTGTAACCGTTGCTCTTTCTGTATACACAAGATTGTTTCGGCGTAGTTCGGCCGATAACTTGTTCCATTGATTACGACTCAGTTCACTGAGTGTCCTGTAATCGTCCCCGGTATGACCGGGCATGGTTTCAATTGCTTTCAACAGATTGAGAGCACCTTGAGACGTTTTAGTACTCATGGTCTATGGTGTTATTCACCGGTAATGTACGACATTCGTTTCTTGAATATTTCGATTTGAGTAAGTGTTTGTTCCGAAATCCAGTCAATAGTTGCTGGGTCTTCTCCGGAATTCCACATATTTTCATATCGATTTGCAAGTTTTTCGGCGGCAGATTTGTCAATGCAGAACACGCAAGCGTGTCTGACCCATACTGCCGATGAATTTTTTTGTCGTTGTCGTATTGAAATGAAACCACGATTGCACTTTTGGCAAACGTAATCTCCAATTTCTTTGTTCATTCTTCTTCCTCCAGTAAAGGAATGTGCAGAACATCCAATTTTCCATTTTGTTGTCGTACCGCGATAAGTACTTTACCTCCATCGAATCCGATGGTGATATTACTTTCATTTCCGGGTACTTTTAGTTCTATGTCCAAATTATGGCGTTGGTGTCCAGTGCCTCGCACTTTACCAGTTACCATTTGGATTCCTCTTTTTAAGATAAAGAACATCTAAGGCATATTTCAGCCAATATGTTGTAATCGCTGTTCCCACGAGTCGAGAGAGGTTACATCCTCTTTTCCAAGAGAATCTTTCAACACTTTCTCAATATCTTGTTCAGTCGGTTCGGGCCATCGAATATTCATTGATGGGCGAAGTAGCATCCACTTAGATGTACCACCGTCGGGTCTCACAAAATGAGACTTAGTCATCCCAAGAGATTCATGCATTATCCAGTCATCACGAATTGGACGAGTCACTGAAATCACTCTCAGACTTTCGTAGTTCGTTGAGTAATCAGATTTTGGCTTTTCCCTCATTGGACTGTATTCTTGGGATGTGTCGTATGTAGTCCCAATAGAATCACTCTCTATTGAAATCAACACTTTTCTTTTCATTCCGCGCGTCCGGGGCATGACTTTTTCCCACACAAATTCAACTGTGTATCCAAGGTCTTGTAGTAGCGATTGTACTTTATGCATAAGGGGCAAAAAATTCTCTTCTGAGTTCAAGTAGTCCGGGCCGATTAGTACGTCACTTTCTGTTCTGACGAGACTCAAGGCCACATGACACAAAGTAGCAAGTTCGCGAGGCTTAAACGTGTCCACACAATTTATCGTTTCTTGGGAGAAATCAATGTCTCCCAGATTTTCTTTTATGGACAAAGTAATAGCACAAGCGACTTGCTGGCTCATTTTTTCGAGAAAGATTTCTCGTTTGCTCCTTTGTTTTGCAACCATATCGGTCGCATGTTTTGCTGTAAAGTAGTTCAAAACTAAGGCGTAGACTATATCTGTCCGCCGATTTGCCGCAGTGACAATCTCACATTGCTTGCGGCATGGTGTACTTTCAAATACTGTGCGCAGTGCGTTGAACAAAGAAGGCGATTTCTTTCATCGTCGCCTTTCTTTCTGGTCCATCTGCCTGACTTTATTTGTGGCGCGTACACCGCATTTTCACTGCACCCTTTTACGATGCAGACTGGCTTTTTGGTTTTCGCCATCTAAGGCCATTACGGCCGTTAATCTTCCCAGACTTTTTGCCCAGTACCAACTTTCTGTTGCACCGTAACATCTCCTTGACCGAGGTCAATTTGATTCACGTTTTGCATCTTCAGTTGTTCTGTTGCACGAGCCTTTCGGTACGACTGCATAAAAGCGTCAGCCGCAGAACCCCAAGTTTGCCTCGTATCGTTCTTGAATTGCGCCGCTTGAAGGGCCCTTTGCAAGTTTTGATTCATGGTAACTCCATGGTTCTTTTCCAGCCAAGATTTGATTCCACCAACGGACGAACCGTTTGCGTAATCCTTTCCCGCGTTTGGTAGTGGGTAACCCAATTCTTCAAAGAGCGCGCCGACATAGCAGTGCGTTCCATCAGCATGGGTGTACTTTCCGCCAATCTTGTCGCGGTAATCTTCGCCGTACTTCTCGATAAGTTGCTCGTTTGCAGCAAGCATCTGTTCATATGTCAAATGGCCTTCGCCATCTGGACTGGTCATCTCTTTAGTTGACATAGTCTAAGTGAGCCCATACAGGTATATGAACTATCACAATATTTCCTCATTTTCCCAGTTTTCAAGGTCGGATTCATTGATTATTTTACACACAGTCATGTGTTTTCCATGAATTGTACCGGGTAGCCGAATGATACGACGAGGGTCTGGAGTGACTTCAAAGTCAATCAACAGTCCATCGTTTTTCATTTTCTCGACAATGAATCGTTTGTAATTTCGACTGATATTTTGCTTCACCGTGAAAGGTGATATGCGTTTCTTTCGGTCGAGGTTTTTTACACTATACGCACCTTGCCATGCTTCAAGCAATGGCCCGGAAAGGTGCATCTCATGTACAAATCCAAAGTCGATTACATGGAATCCTTTCCCACCACTACTGACGATTGTCAGATTTGGGTGAGACACCATGTTTTTTCTGTACCATTTGCATACCTTGGCGGTCATTTCTGCCGCCATAGTAGTATCTTTCATTTCATAATCAACATCAACGTAAAACTCTTGATTCAACCACATATTGTGATAAATCTGCATACGCTTCTGTTTCTTGAATTTCCTTTTCCCGTTTTTTGATGCGGGGTCAGGTCCAACCTGATACGGATTCATCCAAGTACTTGTGCTGTAATACACATGTAGTGGAGTGTGTTTCCGCAGGTGTTTGAGTAATTTTTTCTTGGTATCAATGATGTCTTTGATTTTGATGACCTTGACGAATTTTGCTCGTCTGTCATACACAAAGAATCGTAGTTGGCGTCTGTTTGCATTTGGAGGCAACCATAGGTCGTCTTCTGTAATGCTGTTGTAGTAGGCTTTTATTCGCCTCAATTTTTTCAGCATTTTCAAGTGCTCCAGTCGTCGTTTTGTAGGATGCATCGAAAGCGACTTTTCGTTACCTCGCTTCAACGCAAGTCCAAGTATTGCACCATCTGATATATCTGGACAGTTACAAGACAAAGACCCCTTCATATCGCACGCTGGGTGGTGCGCCTTTCCCCAATACTGTTTGTACATATTTGCAACTCGTATGGGGTTTTTCATGAATGCGCGAAGGTCGTAATTGTGATGATTGCACAAGTACTCACCGGGTATCGCGTATTCTTTACATTGAATACCATCTTTTTTGACGTGGTAACATCGTGTGTTTCGATATTTCCATTTCATCTAAGGCCATAGGCCGTTACTTTTGTTTCAGAATTTCTTCTTGTATCAAATGGTTTCTTCCCACCCTTTCAACAGAAGAGGTAATGTCTGAAAATTTGCGAGCGTAGGCAGGTAAACTTGTATTGGAATTGTCTTTTCCAACGGCAAAAACCGTAATACGGTCTCCGTGCCAACGCCCTACGTATTCTTTTCCGACGTATTCTATATGTGAAGCGGGATAGGTTTCTGAATTACACAGTAACAACTGAACTCCAACCATTCTTGAAAGGTCTTGTTTTGTTGCTCGTTCATTGGGCTGTGCTAAGTTCCAGCGAGGACCTTTATCCCCGGCGGCGTAAGACAATGATTTTGTCACAATCCCAGAAAAGTTGGGTAACTGAACCAATTCCCGTTTGTCAAGATTATAGTAAGTAATCTTCATCTATGGGCTTTTGCCCGGTCAACCGAATAAACTACCAAGGCCATCAAATCCGATACCCTTCTTTTTCTTTGAAGTGGTTTCGGTTTTCTTTGTTGACTTGTTAGTCCCAGTATTTGAATTTCCGAACATATCACCCAAACTGAATTCATCTTCATCAGAGGTTTCAACAGTAGTTGGGTTTGATTGAATCATGTTCAAGAATCGTTGCGCCGTGACCTCATCAACCGTACGGATTGCCGCGAGTCGTGCGTCAAGGTCCGTTTGTTGGTCTTTGTAAGGAGTTTTGCGGATATCGAGAGAGCGTCCAAGTTGCTTCTCGAATTTTTGAACAGCATCGTGCAGTTTCTGGCTTTCTTGTTGGAACTTCTCTGCTCGCTTACGGAGCCTTTCTTGTTCTTTCTCAGCCTTCTTTTCGTCCTGCAACGTATCAGTGCTCAAATCACACAACAGCGAACGAATATTTTCATAGAGTTCACCAAAAGCAATATTCAGTTGGTGCTCCACATTGTTTGCCATTTCATCAATCAGTTCCTCTGTTTTTACACGAGGAACGAGGCTCAAGTTGCCTCTTGTTCGATAGTCGATTCGACTACCTTCTTCGTCATTCCAATTTGCGTTATCGTCCAACGCATCTGGTCGATTGGTGTTCCCCCAAAACCGCAAAAGTTTTGCAAACGGTCGAAGCGTTACAACGTGAGGTTGCATTGCTCCTTCCGACAATTCTTCCGCCGGGATTTCGTTGGCAATCTGATGAATTCCACCTTTTACAGTAGCATCAGGTACAGCACGGTGACTTACCAAGAGGTGTCGCAGTTTGTTGCGAAGTAAAACTTCATCAACGGTCTTTGACAGTTCAACAAATCGGTCTTGCAGTTTGCGCACCATTTCAAGGTGAGCATCCACATCCTCAATTCCAGTATCAGGACTGTATGGCGAAATACGAACACGAGTTCGCAGTTCCGCATCATTTGCAGGTCCAACTGGAGTTGTGGTTCCTTCTTCATTTTGAACTGAAGTAATCCCTTGGGCTCGAAGCATGTAGTTGTTTCTCCATTCTTCGGTGTTAAGTTGACCAGCACCCGGAACATATTCCAACCTGTAAAGGGGAGTTTGTTCCAGATGACGTCGTCCATTTCTTTTCCCAAGTCGTTCTCGAATGAGAACATACTCTCTTCCTCTTGTAAGTGCCCTTACCTTCCATGTTTCCATGCAGGTATTTCCGTCCCAGTCTTCAGTATTTGCAATCTTCTCTTTTGAGCGATTATCAAAAATTGAAGTGGCCAACGCAAACGCGTCGTTTCCACATCGTGGAGGGGGCACAAGCGAGGTGTTTATCCCTTCGTTTTGGCAAAACCTGATACAATCTGCATATTCAACCTCATTTGAGGAAATACGCCATTTTGCATCATGGCCAAAAACTGGAACAGCACCGTGTTCGCTTGTAATAATGAATGAGCCATTGTCAATAATGTCGTCGTTCATGTCTATGGCCATGCGGCCTAAATTCTGTTCAGGAAATCGTCGTCTTCGAGCATAATAGTGGAGTGTTCCACTACTGTACTACCGACGGGTACAATTCGGTCGGTGAAGTTACTGTCAATAGTAATTTCGCCGTTCACCAAAGCAGTCAAAATCCACGCCTTTTTGCCGTGGGGATAGTCGTATTTATTTCCATAGAAAAAGCATGCTGGATTAACGTCAATTGCATACTGGCCGCTTTTGAGGACCAGATTGCTATGTTGACAGGTTTTTCCACATACGCTATTCGTCAAGTGTGAAAAGTAGTTTCCACTCATCTTAATTACAACTTCTTTTTGGACATTGAGTACGGGAATAATCCCATACCATTGAATCAAGTCCAGTACACTACTCGGTTTGATACCGGTGTTAATTGCATCTGCAAGACGTGCGAATCTCAAATGACCCACACTGCTTACATTTTCTGCTTCTTTGAATTGCTCCGAGTATTTTACAATCGGTGCAGTCCATGGTCGCAGTTTTACATTTCCTTTCATTTCATTCTTAATTTCAAGTGATGCTAAAGCATCAGAAAAGTGCCAATGTACCCACTCACGACATGAAGTCGCGTGTGCATACGATTTGTCAGTAAAATCAGATACGAGGGTATCTGTTATTTCAAGACCGTCAAATTCAGTCGTTGCTCGAATGTAATCGAGCCCAGACAGCACCGAGGTGAAGTAAATCAACTCCCCGGTTTCTTTGGTACAAATCCGCACGGAGTCATCTTCTTCACCGTGCATGGTGAAGACTCCGTCATGAGACAATTGCCATGGAGAACTAACGTTCTCGCTACTCTCGAACGCCACATGATAACTGTTTGCCGTAACCGAAGTTGCGTGACAATTATCAGGGTCAAACGCTACAAGGTAGTAACGAGTAACAGAGGGGAAGTCCAACCGGGCACCGGCCTGCCTGAAGGCGGGGCTATTGAGATTTTCGCCGTGTCCCAAGTATTGCCCTCTCGACCGAGTCTCAGATGTTGCTTGCAAAAGCGACCACTGAAGGCCGCGATGCATACCAATGAATTTTCCTTTTATGTACACTTCTGTTCTGCAATTTTGAGCCTTCATCATTCGTCTTCCAAACGAAAGCGAAACATGAGTTCCTTGCTTTTGTATTTGGGTACCGAAGGTCAATAAGGCGTCATTATTCACTCGAGATTGAGTTCCTTTCAGGGCCTTCCACGGTAGCGTACTTGTGCCAACGGGGATGTAATTTCCTGAAAAGGATGTCTCTTTTGTAAGAACATTGAACATTGTATTCTAAGGGCGCAAGCCCAGTTTATTGTTCTCCAGACTCAACTTGTTGCGAGTCAGGGTAAAATTGAAGGTTGTACTCAGGGGCATTCGGACTGTTTTTGTAACTGTTCGGCCACACCTTGAAGGAGTCGCCAGTACGGACAGTGACTTCGATGGGGTTACCATCCCTGTCAGTTCCGACTTTACCGCTAAGGTGAGATACCTCTTCGGTTTTGTTACCTGCTTCGTCCCGCTTAAATTGCGGCCAAAGTCCAGTCAATCGAATGCCTTTGCTGAAGGCCTTCTTTGCATTGCCAATAAATGACATGTCTGAGAGGTGGAGAAATTTTCTCCGACCTCGTATTGAACGTACCTGTTCTTATTTGTGCGTACCTGCACTGATTTATATTGTATATAATCTAAGGTGGAGCATTCGAGTAACATTGCACTCGAATAGACTGTACTTTAGTCATCTCAACTCAGTTTCATTGCGAATTTGTCATAGTAATATACTACACATGGGTCCTCACAAATACCTCACCGAAAATTGGTCCACCGGGCTTACCTGCCCTACTATTCCAAACCTTGGATTGTCCTTTAGGAAAGTATTGCCTAAACCTCGCAAATACCTTCAGGAACTAAGGAGTCGGCATTATCCGTTACCCCAATGGTTTTTTCACTCGTCAGTGTTGTCGTTTTCGTCGGATTCAGATTCCTCAGAGGAGGTTTCTTCGTATCCAACTTCGTCAAGGACTTCGTCAGCAAACGCCGCAAGAGCCTCCCAGTCGTTGCGCGGAGGCAACTGCTGAGGGAACTTTCGCATGCGGATGTTGTACTTTGTGCGGTAGGTACTCGCACGTTGAAGTACAGTGTGCCGGCTTAGGCCCGTCTTTTCGACAACTTCGTCAATACTGGTTGACGAGTTGTATGCTCGGATAAACGTCTTCGCATCCACTGAAGGGGCGCGAGTTCGTCCATCTTGTCCATTTGTGTCTTCACTCATGGTCTAAGGGGAATTCCCCATCAAAAGTTTCGCCAGTGCAAGTGTAACGGTTCAAGATTCAATGCAATGGACATAATGTCCAACAACATAGAATCACAATAATGAATACTGTTGTATTCTTCTTTTTCCGTACTTTTTGCTACAAGATAAAATGGGTTGCAATCTCTGATTGCCTCCCAAGATACTCCAAGTACATTACAAAGTGCATCTGTATTTTTCACAGTTGCACGTAAGTCGGTGACAAGACAAATTCTTGCAGGTACGGGTTTAATCATCACAGGGTCGTTCGATAACATCCCTGCTGGTACTTTGATAGTAGTGTTTTCTATTGCAGTAATATCCCATCCCTCGATGTGTTGATGTCCAGTAGCAAATCGCTTTGCCTCGAAAATCAACTCACCGTTCCGAGTAATAAGTTCCAGTCGCTCCAAGGCGACGGCCTTCATTTTATCGTAATCCTTGCCGTTTATTGAGCAATAGTGCCTCAATGTTTCCAGCAATTTTTCCTTGAAATTGAGTAGCGGGTTGTTCAGAATTCTCGATTCCCGCCTCACAACATCTTGTAGTTGTTCTTCTTCCAATTGGCGACGTCCCTCCACAACAAACCCAAAGAAGGGTGCGGCAGGGTCGCCTTTTTCTTCATCAGCGATACCAGTAATGACATCAATTCGGTCATTCATGGTATTCATTAATGGATTCGAAAATTTTGTCGATGATTTTTATATCAACCCCTTCATCGTATTTCAGCGAGTACGATATGATACTCTGTCTTACAATTCGATGAATTCTTTTTCGAGGGTAATGAGTGATATGCATATTTTTCATTTGATAAAAGCAATCAGCAATTCTCGGAGAAATATCTCGGTTGAGTTGTATTGTGCTAAATCGTCTTCCCCAAGGAGTCAGTGTTCGTCCTCGGGATTTAATTGGTTTGATATCCTCATGTTGTAAATCACCTTGTACGAGTACTGGATTTTGTTCCAAAAAGGAAATCCAGTTCTTAATACAGTTTTCATTCAACATTTTCGTCTAAGTGCCTCTCAGCACAGTTTTTTGATTCTTTCGAACAGTTCTTTTGATTCTTTAGTGGGAGTACGCCCAGCGAGAATTTCGCTGTTGACGTGGTCATTCCACCATCGCATCAAAATTTTTGCTTCATCTTCAGTCAAATCATCTTCCTCCGAATTATTGTATCCTACAAAGAAACTTGGCAGTTTTACTCTGTTAAGTACATTGGGTAATGCAAATGCATCGCACTTCAATTTGGCGATGGTTTTGCTGGATTTCAACGATTCCAGTTCGGGGTGAACGGCACCACACGTCTCAATGGTATGTTCCCATAGGAGGTGTGTGTTGTTCTTTTTGTATCCCATAACGGTTGTCGTATCCGTAGTTCCAATGTAAAAGGTGTCCGCAGTACGAACCATACGAGATAGCGTTTTTGTTGAAATACTGTCTCTTGGTAAAGTACATTGGGTTTCTTTTGTACAGGAATATTCGCGATATTTACCACGAGCACCACCTTTTCCGTAGGCATCGTAGTCCATAACGTAGTCATTACTTCCCGGGCTTACGCCCACGAACATAGGACTATTTTCAGTAAAGTGAACAATGAGTTCTCCTTTTACTTTTCCACTCGTTTTTGAGGCTTTATTCCATAGCCAACGAGCATGAGAAGGTTTGATTCCTACCATAGCATTTGGAGTTATTTGGTCCAACAATGGACTTTCCACGCCATAGTGAAGTGAAACAGACTTTGTTCGTCTGTATTCGATAAAATCAGGGTCGTTTGGTTTTGCTTTCACTGCATGAAATGGTCTGTTACCTGTGTAAGCACACAGGGCAATAGAATAATTTCCAGTATCCGCAGGTAGTCGTCGAGATGTAATCACTCCTTTTCTGGAGAATACACTTTCAATAGTGTTCATGTTGGGCGTCGAGTAATGGTTTTGATGTCCATTGCCTCCGAACGTAGGATACTCTTTCGTTATGATACCAAATATTTCAGGACTCACAACAATCGAAAACTCTTCGTTAGCATCCCTAAATCTTCTTTCGGTTTCAACCGAAAAGTTGATTTCAGGGACTACCAAATTAAACACGGGCGCATTTACAATGTCCGCAGAATAAATGTTCGCGGACAACCCAGTAACGAGATTTGTAAATGACATGTAAATACTGTTTCCATCACATACAACACTGATACGATACGTTTGCGCAGATGCATAGTATCGATTCCCCGAGTTCTTCTTGAATTTACGAGAAATATACCTCAGTGAGTTGTAAAGCAAAGCGAACGGAACGGGCACATGCAGTAAAATTACATCGCCTTCCGAACACCCTTGACTGAAATGGCTACGAAGATTCGCAGCCTGATTGGATTTAATCCAGTCTTTCATCTATGCGCATTATGCGCGTTTTGATTCCTCGCTCAAGTCTTCGACTTGTTGCTCAAGGTCTTCAAATGAGACCACACTGATGAAGTCGAGCAGTTTGCCCAACGATTCACCAATTACAGCGAGTGCGATTTCAATGCCTTCTGTGGCATTTGCGATTCTTTCGAGTTCGTCGCTCACTATGAGGATTATTCTTCCCCGGTCAGGAATTTTTGCATCGTTGGCAGGTAGTTCTTGTGTTTCCATGAACACATTCACCAACGCATTCTTTGCATACATTTCGTACTCTATTGTGTTCACAAATCTGACTACCAACGCATTCTTTGCATACATTTCGTACTCTATTGTGTTCACAAATAGAAGCACCTCCACATTCTTTGCATTGGTGTCGTTGTCTGCTGTGTTCACAAATACCAGCACCTCCGCAGTCTTTGCATCGGCTTTGTTGTCTGTTATGTTCACAAATCTGACTACCTCCGCAGTCTTTGCAGTCACTTCGTCTTCGATTGTGTTCACAAATAGAAGCACCTCCACATTCTTTGCATTGGTGTCGTTGTCGATTGTGTTCACAAATACCAGAACCTCCGCACTCTTTGCATTGGTTTCGTTGTCTGTTGTGTTTGCAACGAAGTATCTTTCCATCCCATATTCCTGTTACACCTCTTTTTGAGGTGTATACTTCACCGATTACTCGGTCTTTGGGTTTTACAAACCCAGTGTGATTAATTCGTTTCCATAACGGTTCGTCACTCACTATGAGGATTATTCTTCCTCGGTTGTTGGCGGGTCGCAAGCAGGCGTCCCACAGTGATACTTGATGGTCACAGTATCATCGCTTTCCATTGCAACATTCGAGACAGATACTTCGCCTCTCAGTGCATGGTCATGCAAATCAACATATCGCCACATAGAATTGATGTTCCATTGGAAGAAGGCAAGAATTGCCTTCTGTGGAACTCCTTTCTTTATCATGTCGTCGACAATAATGTCCATCACAGATGTAACAAGATTCATATTGGTATCACCAAGAAACTCATCCAGTAAATCACCCTCTTCATAGGACAGTTCTCGTCCATCGGGGTTGATTTCGGCAGTTTCTGCGGTGAGGTCTTCTCGTCGGATTGATTCCGTCACTATGTAGGTAAGGCCTACCGTTTGCGTTCTTTGTTTGCTTTTTTGCGTTCTTCAACCGCAGAAGAAGAATTTTTGCGTTGAACTTCATTGTTCATTTTACGCTCGTCCATTTTCTTTCCGACTCTTTTCAGAAAGTCTTTGGTCGATTCTTTTTTCTCGGTTGCTAACTTTTCTTCATATTGATTCCAAGTAGTCGCTTTTCGTTTTCGCAATTCTAAGCCCGTCATGCAGGCAGTGGATTGTGATTTTTCGTAGCAATAGCCATAAAAAAATTGTCCCCAACCGACTTGCGTAAAAATACGGTCAAGTCAAAGTCGGGGATATACAATCGAAATCCTAAATGGTCGCGTTTAAGTTGACCTTTTAGCGTGCAAAATTCATTAACATGCATACCTTTTCGGGCAAGTGCGCCTCGGACTCTGGTATTTGCTCTGCATTGAACTGTTTGCATCTATGGCATTTCAGCCGTACATTGGATTTGACCCAACATCATCTTTCGATGAAATCTTCTTTTCAAGAATTTTTTCGATTTCTTCGTCTGTTTCAACTGGAACGCCATCGATAAGCAATTGCGTTTCCAGTCCATCATCGAACATCTGATGGACTCTCAGTGAAAGACGTTTTACGTCCATTCCTGTCAAGTCCATTTTCTCTTTTGCAAGGAGTAGCGATTCAGAAACACTACCAATAATGTGTTCAATCTGAGTTCCAACATTTGAAAGAACTCGATTCAAAATTTTGTCTCGTTCTACAATGGCTTCTTCTCTCGTAACTTTTCGCATTTCTGCGATGCGGTAAATGAGTACAAATCGTACTGCGTCCTTGAATTTGTCGTCAGTAAGGATTACCCGCGCAGGGTTTTTCTTACCTTCTTTGATTCTTTTTTCAAACACGGAGGGGTCATCAATAAATTCTGAAAAATCCTCCACCATGTGGTCAAATAACGTGTGTAGTGTTTCGAGTGCAGGGCTGTCATCGTTTGTGTTGACTACTTGACTTACGAACAGTTTTTTCAGTTCGCTAATCTTGACTACATCTTTGTAGTTGTCTCCACACTTTACGAAATAATCGTAAATCGCCATTGCACTAAATACCTCTTCAATTTGGAATAGCATTCCAATTTGTTTTGGTGTCCACTTCATGTCTATGCCATATTTCAGGCGGTTAATGTTTTTTCTAATCAGAGTACGTCGCGGATACTGTCGTTTTCCGCGTCTTCTTCGAGTGAAATGCTCACGGAGTTTGCAGGGACCATTGTTTTGTCCCTAACCCACTTTTGCATTTCGGCAATCTGGTCTGCATATGTTTTTGCAGTAGGAACCGTCTTCTCGATAGCCGTGAGGTAATCGTCAGTGTTCGGTTCTCGCTGTCCATCGCGGAATGCGTAGGACATAGCCTTCTCGATAACCTGTTCGATATCAGAGCCTGAATATTCATTGGTTTGTCGTACCAACTCGGTCAGGTTGACGTTTTCATCGTCAGGGTTTCGGTTGTTCTCTTCCATCTTGAGCCTGAAAATTGCTTCCCTCTCTGCCGGAGCAGGTAGGTCCACGAACATCCGCAGGTCAAAACGACGAACCAGTTCAACAGGGAACTTGCTCATGTCGTTTGCGGTGAAAATGAAGAACACTCCCAAGTCACTTGCCTTCTCGCTCATAAAGGTGAGCAGTTGGCCCAGCATAGCGGAATGTGCTCCGCCGTCTGAAACTCGGTCTTGCTTTCCAACCATCTTCTCAGCCTCGTCGAACATAACGGCAATTGGTGCCGCCGCTTCGAGAGTCTGGAACAGTCGCTTCATATTTTTCTCCGTACCACCAACATATTGGTCCTTGAGCGTCGAGGGGTCAACCACGAGAACAGGGATTCCAAGTTCGTTGCCAATGGCTTTTGCGGATAGCGTTTTACCAGTACCGGGCACACCTGCAAGGAGTACGCCAGTTGGCTTGCGCCGGAAACCATACGAATTTGCCGCCTGCGTAAAGCGAGGCTTCATCAGCATGATTTCTTCTTTCAGTACATCAAGACCACCAACGTTGTCCATCGTAAAGTTCGTATTCAGGAGTTCATACCCCATAGCGCGAACCTTCTTGGCTTTGTCAGCCGAGATGTAGTTGGTATCGAACGACCTTGTGAGAGCAAGGCTCTTACAAAGCAGATTGTCGATTCCGACAGATGATAGCCCACCTGCGGCCGAAGCAACTGTTTCGATTTCATCGTCAGTCATTGCTTCGACAAGTGGGAATTTGCCGGGTCTCTTCTCAGAGAGTTGAGTCTTCATTTTGCGAATTGATTCGATTCTTGCCTGTTGATTTGGCAAGAGCAATTCAGAAGAGTCAACCCATTCCCCGATTTCGGCGGGGATATCGATGGTATCGGGTGTAACCATCAGGACGATAATGTCACGTCCTTCTTGCGCAATTTCTTCGAATACCTGCAACTGCAAGTCAACGAGGAATTTGTTATGCGCAACCCAATTGTGCCAATCACGCAACAGCAGAATAAGCCCCGGTGCGGTTTCGCTTTGGGGAATGTTCTTGTGTCGACGAACCCATGTTGGGTATTCACGAATGAATTGCACTGCATAAGGAATTGTACTTCCTTCTTGACCCTTTGCGGGTGCGTGCGGTCCGTCAGAGTACGTTACAGACGTACCTTGAAGTTCGGACAGGTCATTCGCTTCGGTAACCACAATTTCGTTTCCACCAGAAGTCTTCTTCATGATGGATACCTCGCGGATTCCGTCAACAAGACGCCACTCCATAATCAAAGGAGCAACACCAGTTTTGTCGCGGCCGTTTGTAACGGCGTATTGGCAAAGACCTCGTCGGAGGTCTTTTAGTTCAACAGTTGACACGCTACATGCTGGCACTGCGGCCGCACGACAAGCGTGTACTTGGTCAAAGACATTAACCATGTCTGAGTTGTAAAAATATACAACAATATCTGCGGGAGTGTTATATCAACGCACAAGGGGTAATCGATACGCGGTTCCGAAACCGCCAAGGCCAGCAAGGGGCCAGCCTCTCAATTCCCGCATGTTCTTGAAATCTTCTTTCTGTCAACATAGGTATTAGTCCTCGGTAATGCCAGTTCCGGACAATAGTCAGGAGGAGGAGCATTACGATATCTTCTACCCAGAGTTGTAACCAACTGTATACGACTCATGAAAGATGTCACGTCATCTTGCCATTTTTCGTCGAGTCTGCATCAGAATCTTCATTTGCACTGTATTTCACACGGTTTTTCAATAGTACGCGTGATAAACTTCAGCATCCATTGCAAGATAGTCTTGCACCCAGTGGAACATCCGCCTCAAACCCATCAGTTGTCTGGTTTCGAGTTCTTTTTGTGCCCAAGGTGGAATCTCACAAGTCCAAAAGTAGATTTTAGCCGGCTTTGCGGCTGTTCTGGTCTTTTAACAAGGACGTTCAGGTCCTCTTCAGGTAACTTTGCCAATTGGCAATGTTGTAAATTGTATGAAGAATTTTCAAAGTCAAAATTAATGTATAATTTTTCGAGACAATCAGGCTATATTTTCTGAAATGTCACGTGAGGTTATCTGGAGTATCTTCCTTAAGTTCGGATAAGATGTTCGAATCCAGACCGGAACGTAGGTTCCGCTCGTTTTGTAAGTTGAGTAATGAGCCCAGAGGATACCAAGGAACTTGTTTGCAATTCCCAGAAGCCATTTGCCCATTGCTTTCCATATTCTTTTGCTGTTTCAGAGACCTAAGGTCCCCGACGGCCGATTTATTTTGTACAAATGCATCAGTAATTTCGCTTGTCTCGAGCGGTGCATCCATACCAATCCCGTGCATGTCACGAGTACAGGTCCCTTCCATAAAAGACTATCCCAGCGAGCCGGAATTTTCTTTTTAAGAAAGAAAGAGGTTTTTATTTTCATCTTCCAAAAGATTCCCATCCATACAGTACCAACTGTATGTCCAATTTCACGAGGCGTCAGGCGTATCCGACACTGCCATCAAATCAGTAAAGTCTCTTTTAGTTCAATAGTGTTTCTCGAAACTAAATTTCGTCAGTTAAGAGTGCTTTCATCGATTAGTCCCACATGGAATATCGACACTCTGTCGCGCAATATCTTCGCGTT
>Ga0255768_10001932_pt1 | contig 20959 bp, 32 predicted proteins | sample 071ome_33_FD_179983 | JGI IMG/M metagenome (GOLD analysis project Ga0255768, IMG submission 179983) | Coastal salt marsh microbial communities from the Groves Creek Marsh, Skidaway Island, Georgia - 071412AT metaG (version 2) | ecosystem: Environmental > Aquatic > Marine > Intertidal zone >...
TCATTTATGAATGCTGTTCAAGCATTGGATCAGTCCGTTGAAAACCTAGCAGAAGCAGGTCCTGTATTTGGAAATGAGCACCAACTTTTAAGAGATAACTTACAAACAGTAAGACTTGATTTGGTTAGATGGTTGAAAAAGCACTCGTCTTTAGAAAAAACTAATCCTATTCCTATTAACTAAGATTTGCTTCTAAATGTCACTCGACCTTTTGTAAGATCGTAGGGTGATATTTCTACTTTTACACTGTCGCCCATAAGCACCCTAATTTTATTTTTCTTCATTCTACCACTGGCATAGGCAATCACAGTGTGTCCGTTTTCTAGTTCTATTTTATACATTTGATTTGGTAATACTTCTAAGCATTTACCATCTAGTTCTATTATTCCGTCTTTACTCAAAAAGTTTTCTCTCCAATTGATCCCAAAAGTTAATTCTAGAATTCATTGCATCAATTGCAACTCTTTCTGCTTCAACATATGCAAGTGGATCATTCCCGCATAAGTTTTCAACTAGTTTAGTAGCCATAGGACCGTGTTCGTCACCGTCAAGTTCTATATGCCTTTTAAGATAGTAATGAAACTTTTTTGCTTCATATGAGTTAATATTTAACTGTTGTAGTATACCTTGAAACATGCCAGGGATGACCGCTTCTCTGCCATATGTAAATGCACTAGCGATAACATGTTTTTTGCCAGTCTTAATGTAACCAAATGTGTTACGCATAAATTCTATGCATATTTCAGGAACCCACGGACAGTTATCTAAAGCAAAGTCAATTCCTTCTTCTTCAACAACCTTTAAAAACTTAAGAACAGGTTCTGTCTTTGCACCTACTTCATCCATTGCTTGCAAATACAAATCAAAATGCGATATGCTTCCACCACCTAAATCACGATCAGATTCTTCTCCCCAAATAATTTCGTTAATAAGCCTAGCACTTTCATCTCTTGTGTGCTGTGTTGGTAACCATAAATCACTGCTAGGACAAACTCTGTGTTGTAATGCTTTTGCTAAACTCATAAAATCCCAAACAGGATAAACGTGATGCTCCATGAACACACGCAAGTCTTCGATGCTTTGAATAACATTGGTACTTAACAACGGATGTGTTGTTAATTGTAACTGTTTAACTTCTATATTTTTTAACGGTAGTTTCATCCATTCCACTCTCTAGCAACTCTACATCATCACCAAATAATGCTTTGAGGGCACCTCGCTGAACTGCTTTATGATATACTTTCTCCACGGCACAATTAGTTAAAAATATATTGTCAGGTACTGTAATAGGACAGTTTGATTTACAAAGTCTCCATACAGGACAAACCTTGCAGTGTTTATCAAATCTATCAAAATCTACTTTCTTAAGAACTACATCTTCTAGTTTATTAAGAGTACCACTAATAAATGTATCGTCAACATGTGGACAAGTTCTTACATTGCCGGCAACATCAACACTTAATACCTGATCATCATCTGCACCACAGGCTGTGGTTATTGTGGGCAGAATCTGTTTCTTCATTGAATCACCATATCCAAGAACGCTCGTAGGCCCATTATGAAATATATTATTTCTTAATAGTCCGTGATCTTTTACGCCTGTGGATTGCTCAATGTTTGCTTGAATGTACTTATCCATCATATCACGAAACTTTTCTAGTTCAGTTCCTCTAATGACATGATCCATGCTTACGCTTCCTTCGTGGTCCTCATCGGTATGCACACGACCTAGTGTAAAACTAATGCTTGTGAGTGCAGGATCAAGGCCTACCTCGAGCATGTAATCTCTAAAAAAGTTGTTTATTTCAAACAGATCATAGTTAGTCGAACTTATTACAGGATTAAAACTAAAACGTATCTTTTCTCTATTAGTTTGCATTTGCTTTAAAACATCAACAGTTTGTTTATCCCATAAAAATTCTTTGCCTCGTAGAGCAACATGGCCAGGACCATCATGACTTATTCCAAACAGTGCCATGCCTTTTATTTTGTTTAGATAGTCCACATGTTTTTGTCTAAGTGGAGTTCCGTTTGTAGGGAAGTACCATTCCATGCCTTCTTTATCAAACTGGTCCATAATAGGTGTAATGCTTTTCCAATATAGTAATGTTTCACCACCCCATAAGTCGATGCGTGTTAGATCGCTTAGGTCAAGTTTGTTTTTAACGGTATCAATAAAACTGTCCAATGTCCATATCTTAGCACGTTCATTTGGATTTCCTATATCCTTTTGTAAACAGTATGAACAACTATAGTTACAAGCATGACCAAACAGTATTCTTAACCAACTTGGTTTATTTGATTTAGTCTTTTTGTTTGTGTGAACGTTTGCCTTTGTATAAAAATCCATGTCTGTTTCAACTTCGCTTAATGGATTTAGATTGTTATCATACAATCCGTTTGTGTAATTGCTGTAAATTAAGTTAGCATCTTTGTTCTTTAATTTAAATGCTGTGTATGGACCATCAGGAATTGGAGTATATGTTTGGCTGACAATAGAACTAACATTACCTGTTACATCTCCGTCGTCAATTAAATGTGTATCGTTAATGTTTATAAACTTAATTTCTTGCATGATCAATCTCTACTAATGATTTTACTAATCCTACACTATTTAAATCTTTGGCTATTCCGTATTCTGTTATTGTCCATCCTTGTTCTACTAACTTGTGATAATAACGATGTTTTGCATTTAGTAGATCAATTGGAATAAAGTTGTAATCTTCATTTACTTTAACATACTTACTAACAAAATCAAAGTAATCAAAATACTTTTGGCCTGCTCCAAAATCTTGTATCTTTCCTTGCTTGTAATCACTTGACCATTTCTTGTATAAATTGATTTTACCCTGTAACATACTGCTTAGATGTTTTGCACTATCAAAACTATTGTTACCATGATAGGGAGTATTAAAACTATAGTAAGGAGTATTATTTGTATCTATTGCTCCTGTTAGTGTTAGGAAGAAACCACTATTTTGCAAGTAATTGCTTTCACGGCAAACAGGAAAAATGTCACTATCAAAACTTGCTATGTGTTCTGCTTGTGGGATATCTGTTTTTAACTTTAAGGTATTACCCTGAAAGTCATGATGAGAACAATAGTTTTCAATACCATTATCTTTAATCCATTTGAACAGTAAATTTACATTATTGTTTTCAGGTTTTGTTAAGATAAACTTTATTTTCATTATGCCATTGCGTTTATTCAAACTGTTAAGCATAGCAATAACTTCATTAACATCAATTTTATCTAACCAAGTGTCACTAAAACTAATTTCTTGTATTGTTGTTTCAGGAGATAGTTCGTTTAAAAAAAGAGGTTGTGTTCTAATAAAGTTATTATCAGTCATGCTACCCCAAGTAAATCTATGGCTATGTTTTTGGTACCAATCATATAGATGGGGATGTTCATGCTTCATCCAAAATAGATCATCAATATTGCTAATAGTAGCAAAGTGATCAAATATATAAAACCACTGTTCTTCCTGTTCCTTTGTTATCTTTGTTGGAATAAACTGTTTAAATTTTGGTAATGCTTGTTTAAAATGTTTTTGTGTATAACATATTTGACAACCAGCAAAACAATTATATCTTCCCAACAAACTAAAAATTACTTCATTGTGTACATTTAGTAAACTGTCGTTTTCATAAAAGTAACCTATAAAGTTATTAGGAGTAGGAGCAGGAGTATCATATATCTTTTCCATTATTCTATCCCTACCCATTCAAATACAGAGTCTTTCTTTTGTAATTTATAACAATAAGCAACTGCGGCATCAATCATCTTGTAAAATGTAACACAACTTCCTTGTGGTTCTTCATCAAACATTTTATATAGATATTTTAATCCACAACTATCCTTGCTAGGACATGTATAACAATCTTTGCGTATTAGATTAAGTTCGTCCTGTTGTCTGTAAAACTTAGGTTCAAAGTTGGTTGTGCCATCTGTCCATTGTCCTACCTTAAATTCTTCTCTTTTGTATTCAAGAAAATCATATTCAGGATACATGTATCCGTCAGGTGATAGTATGACCTTGTGATGATTGTCATAATAAAATTTATCAATAGCACTTAAAGGTCCGTATGTTCCGTCTACATATAGATCTATTTTCTTAGCATAAAGAATAGTAATAAACTGTAAAAAGTTATCAAACCATTCGTTCAAAGGAATTCTATCTATTAATACTTCAAACTTTCTTGCACCACGTTTATGTCTTAACGGAATAAGATTAATTGTATTACATTTTGTTTTTTGACATGTGCGAACAACATCTGTAATAGCATCCATATTAAAACAACGAGGATCATCAGTTGGCATTACATATTGCCATTGCATTATTGCGCCGGCATCTTGTATAATCTTGCTCATTTCTACAACATCAATTGCTTCTCTATTTTGTTCTTGGAACATGAAGTCATATGATATTGTAAATTTTAAATATGGTCCCCACTTCTTAACAAAGTCTTTATGTTCTGCAATCATGCTACCATTTGTTGTAATTGCAAATCGTCTGTCAGTTCCTTTTATATGTTTGTTAAAAAGTTTAGTAAACAGTTCGTCCATTCTGCTTACAAATAAAAATGGCTCACCTCCGTGTAGGCTTATCACATTCATATCGTGTGTATGAGGTGCTACCTTGTCAAAGAAATCAACAACCAAATCAACCCATTTATGTTTGAGTGTTTGGCCACCTATATCTTTGGCAATGTATTCTCTATCACAATAGGTGCAATCAAAGTTGCAGGTATTGCCGAGGTAGATTGATATATGTCGTAGTTTATCTAAGCCATTCATACTGTATTATAACATCTTAATTGCTATTGAGCAACTTTTCTTTTACTGTTTTGATGTTCGAACCATGTAATGGCTTTTTGTTGTTTAGAATTAAGAAGTGTAAAAATACCAAATATGAACAACGTGCTACGTAATTAAGTTCTGTAACTTCCTTAGAAAGGTCGTTTGGTATTCCTGCTTTTTCAGTTAACCATTCGTACAGTTCTTTAATATTAATTGAGTCTTTTGTAATATAAGACTTGACGTCTTCTACAAATTTTTCAAAGTTTGGCTCGTCCATTTTGTAGCCGTCTTTGATCATTGCTATCCAAGCAGAGTATAATTGTCCACTGCTAGGAATTTGTTGCCATCCCCAATCTGAATGTTCTCTGCTTGCATGTACATCTGCAAACATTTTAAACATGATGTGAAGTGGTGATCTTATCATAACTTTTTCTTCACCTTCTTCTAAGCATGTATCGTAAACTTTTTGATACTTCTGATGAAACATTTTAATTTCGATATCATCTTGAAGATCAACATAAAGTTTAACAATTTTCTGACACATATCGTCAGGACGGAATAATCTTGAACCAGTATCCATGTTACCCGCAGGGCATTGATAACAAGCATTTTTATAATCACAAGTACGACACTGCTCTTCTTCCTCTACCATTTTGCTAAATGATTCTTGGAAACCTTTGTATCGATCAATGTAAAGTCTATCTTCAAATACATTACCTAAGATAGTTTTGCCTGCCGGACCTGCTTTTTGATTTGTAAAGAAATAACAGCCTGAATAGTCTCCGCTTGCATCAATAGCAATCATATCACTTCCAACCATACAGTTGTTTTCACCTTTTTGTCCTACACCTTCTGAAAAGTGTATTCCTAAATCAATGTATTTTTCTAATACAAAAAGAATATCATTATGTAACGTGTACCATTCTTCATCACTCCATGGAATAAATCCTCTAGTGCTATCTAAAATTAAAGGATGAACAACAATGTTTCTTACTCCTGCTTCATACATTGTTTGTGCGAATTCTTTAAAGTAAGGTGCATTCTCTCTTGCAAGAGTACAACGCATTGTAATACGCTGTTCTTTTTTAGCATGTGCAGGAATGTTGCTAATGGTTTTAACTAATGCATCAATTTTCTTTTGACCTATTTCTCTATGGTCAACTTCTGCTCTAATTGTGTCGAGACTGCATAGAATAAATGTAAAAGGATATTCGTAATACTCTTCTAAAAAGTCAGGTGTAATTAACAGTCCATTGGTAACACAACTTACTAATTGTTTAGTCCAACCTTTTGAATTTGCTGTTAAGTAATCTCTATTTTCTTTAAGGAAACCTAAAATAAGATCTTTGTGAATTAAAGGTTCGCCACCAAAGAATTGAAAGTTTTTCTTTTCATGTGTGCTAACATTTAATAGAAAATTGTACGCCTGTAGCAGTGATTCGTTTGTAAAACGACCAAAATCTCTATTGTGCTGTTCATAACAATAAGAACAACTAAGATTACATGCATTTGTTAAGATAACATTCATTTGCTGAAGATCTTTAAATAGATACTTCGCTTCAGACATCTTAACAACCCGCTCATTAGGATCAGGAAGTACGCTTACACGTTTATTAATTTTATCCTTGCCAGCAGGAGTAATAATATTTTCACTATGGATTTGGAATTTGCCGTTCTCGTCTACTGTTACCGTAGCGATGTGATCTTTATGGCGCTTTTTTTGTAGATCGTTTAGATTTTTCTGAAAGTCCTTCTGGAACTTAAAAGCATTCGGGTTTGTTGTGTAAGCCATCTATTATCCTTGTACATTATTATACAAGGGTATTTATTGACGGAAAACAAAGAAGTTCATAATCAAGGCATCGTCTTCTACATCACCAACTTTGTCACCAATTGGTACACAAAGATTGATGTAGGTTGAACTGCCTAGGGTGTCTTTCCAAGTAAATTCTAAATCACCATTATCAAGTTTTTGCCAAATAAGAGGCGTATTAACCTGCATCTTGATATTGTCTTTGTTAAGTCCTAGTTTGTTTACCAAATATGATTTGTATGGTCGTAGTCTAAAACTATTCTTTGGTGTTGTGATTACACTTTGTCCCATATAGTTTGCATATATAGGCAACGGTGAAAGTATCTCGCTTGACAATGCAAAATCTTTATTGTCAATTAATATTTCAATTGTGTGTCCTGTATTGATACTTGCAATGTCATCAGTAATTTCAGTTTTCTGTACGTTTAAATTAACTAGAATTAATCCATCGAGGTTTTTCATATGATGTGCATAAAAATAAACATCAACGTTTTTAGTTAATTCTGGATTGCTAGGATCTGCTGTGAATACAACTTCGTCTGTCTGTGCATCAACTACTGTTGCCCAATTACCGTCTGCATCTTTTTTTCTTACAAGAAACTTTGACTGAAGCAAAGAATCACTAATGTTAATTTGTTGTGGAGTATCTGACAGTGGATAACCAAACATTAACACACTATCATAATCATCAGTTCTATTTTCAAACCAATTAGCAATAAAGTCTAAGTCCAATCCTCTCCAACCACGCTGTCCGTCTGTGGTTGTATAAATTGGAAACTCGTATCCTATTGTTAATGGAGTAGTAATATCTTTAACTTGATCGGAAGAACCAAATATATGAGCACATCTAGCATCAACACCTACAAAGTCAAAAACTTTAGGTTGCTTTACTGTTCCAATAACATTACCATCTGCTTCTTTGGTGGTTTCGATATTGAATGTGCGTTTAGCCATGTTGTATGTTCTAGATTGTTTTGGTGATCTACCTTGAAATAAAAATTTAGCCATTATAAAGTTCCTCGCTGACAGTTACATTGACATTGGCAAACAGTATTATAATCGTCAAAATATTGGTGTGTATGATTTCTCATGTCTTTCAAAATAGTCAACATTTGACGAAAAGTATCCGCAGATATCTGATCACCTGATGCTTTAGACCCAGCCTCACCTGGTGTTTTGCTAGGGCCTCCTGAATTTTCTACTGCCATTATAACTCCTTAATAAACATATTTATAGTTTATGATGTTTGATCATCCCAAGAATGAACATGTCCTCTTAAACTATTAACTGCATTTCTAATACTATTATGTACGCTTGCTGTAACAACACTGTTTGTGCCTGGATCCGATGGTGTTGCATTTAGTCCTGTACTTGCTGATAAAGTTTCAGCCGGCTTATTATTACCGCCTGTATTACCAAATGTTTTGTCTGAAATCCAATCTTCAATAGCATGGGTGTGATCTCTTGTGTCATCGTAGTAATCTAGCAAAGTATCCACCGCGGCTTTAGTGATTAGATCGCCTGCTTCAAAACTACCTAATAATGTGTCAATTTGGGCTGTTGTGTAGGTCATACCGTCTACACCGCCACTTGTTCCTGTTCTAGATGCCGCCGCCATAATAGTTGCTCCTTTTATTAACGATATTTATCATATTTGTTAATAACTGTATAAGCACGTTGTACGCTTAATAGTTTAGGGTGATAGTCAAAATCAGTGGTTGTGTGTATCTTAAATTGCACATAATTAACCGGGCCGTCCACTGTAAATGTGTAGTTTTTATCATCATCTACGGTATATTCCATATCTGTGTGAACCCTAACTTTTATTTCTTGCGGAGTAATAAAAGGTTTGCTTGTAAGATGTGGGGATATAATCCTTGATTGTCCAAACGGATTTATTGTTAGGGTTTTCTTTTTTGCTACCAACAGATTTTCATCAATTCTAATACAGTCGTCATATGAGGGGTTAAGAAAGAAATGTCTAAGATCCCAATCATGTTTATCCATACTAATAATTTTCCATGTTGGCGAATTCACTTCTATTCTGTTGTAATTCATAAGTTCAGCGTTGGGTAAAAGATAATAGGTATTTTCCATGCCACGCAAATTAGCAACAACAAAAATATTATACATTATAACATCACTATCTTGACTTATAACTTCTTGTGTTTCTGCATCTATTATTTCGTTTGTGTCAGGATGTTGATAGTAGTAACGAGAAGTTTCTAACCAATTTTTATAATTGAACACTTGTCCTTGTTCTATAATTTTACCAAAGTAAACTGCTCTAGTCCAATGTGCAAATCTATGTTCTAATGTTTGCTTGATGAGTTCCAAATTAATACCTACACCAAACTCTCCGTCAGTTTGGGTAAATCCTCCCAAAAACAAACCTTGATCTGTTGCAAACATTTGATACTTGTTAGGATCAATTTTACTCCATTGATGTATTTTTGGATTGATTGGATAAGACTTAGATCTAATTCCTCGAGTGAATCCCAAATTAATACTCATGTTTCCATGATAATCAACCCATTCTTGTTTGTGTGCCAATTCAAGACTATCAACTATTAACCTGTTCATAAGTATATTTACAAGCAGGTTTATAAGAGGATAACACTTTTGAATAGAGTAGCATTAACAGGTATTGGAATGATCGACCCTATGGGTAACAACCCACAGGCATGTTATGATAATTTTGTATCAAGTGAATACAAGGAACCAGTACCTTATACAGATTGTAAAGTTGAAAGATATAGAAACCAAAACGTTTTTCCAGTTGACCTTGAAGGGTTACAACTTCCGGAAGATCTAAAACCAGCAACACTTAACAACCTTGAACGAGGCGTGAAGTATTCTTTACACGCAATCGAACAAGCCTTGGCAGATGCAGGAGTAGAAAAGAGTAGCAATGTTGCTACTATAGCCAGTAACATCACAGCAGGTAATGAATATATTATTGATGTGTATCCTAAACTGTTTGGTGAGACCGGTAGGGTAAGGCCAAGACAGTTGTTAGGCACAACCAAAGACTTCATGGTAGGGTTTATTACAGAATACTACGGGTGGCAAGGACCAAGCACTTCAATGTACAGTGCCTGTGCTACCAGTTTGTTTAATATTGATTATGCTATGAAATTTGTAGACGACTATGATTATGTTGTGTGTACTGTAAGTGATCACGGCATTAACGAAACAGACATCAGTTTCTTTAGCCAACTTGGAGCATTAGGAACACACTCTGCACCATTTGATGATAATCGTGACGGTTTCATTATGGGAGAGGGAGGTGCTTGTTTTATATTAGAATCAGAAGAAAAAGCAAAAGCACGTGGAGCAAAGATACATGCATACCTACACCCGGTTGGGTTTGGTAGTGATGCTTATAATGCTACAAGTCCTTCACTGGACGGTATAGGTGCTAAGTTAGCAATGCGAAATGCTCTTAAAGGAATTGACAAGGACGCTATTGGATTTGTGAATGCACACGGAACATCAACACCTGCAGGTGATGAAATTGAATACAATGCTATCCTTGACGTGTTAGGACCTAAACAGATTTTTAGTTGCAAAAGCAAGATAGGACATACAATGGGTGCTTGTGGTATGCTCGAAACTATATACAGTATCATGGCTATGAAGAATAACACTATTCCTGATAACCACAACCTTAATGTGTGTTCCTTTGATTTAGAAAAGATAATTACTAATACAAACAGACGAACAGACAAACGTTTTGCTATTAATAATAGTTTTGGGTTTGGTGGTAAATGTGCGTCACAGGTAATAGAAATAGATGAAACAAAATGATTATAGTAGATTAACAGAAGGAAGATATATTCCTTATGGTGATACAGAATTTGAATTGGTTCTTGATAGGATCAACAGTGAAGGTTTACGACAAGTTGTATACACAGGCACTATGCCTACGTATGATATATATGAAGAAAAACAAACTGGATATATTGCTCACTCAATACAGGACGCATTAGATCCAAACGTAGACCTAGATAAACATATAGAGTTAAACCGTTGGAAACAGATTATACAAAGTGAAATTGCTAGGCAGGTACAAGATCCTTACTTTGCCAAATACAATTTTAGTTTTCTAAACTCTGTTCACAACTCAAGTATTAAGACGAGGGCCTAATGTCAAGCATAGTAGAAAGAGTAACAACCGTTCCATTTGATCGAAAACAAATTCGTAAGGACTTTGATGAATTCATTTTACCTCACATGCCAAGGAAAGTACCATTGTTAAATGCTACACTACCTGAGAATCCAGAAGATCAAGGTTACTTGTACATTCATAGACCAGTATACGAAGAATACGTACAAGGCACAATCTTTGAAGAAATATTAGATTTTATGCCTTTCAAGAACGGTAGGGCAACTTTTATTCATCAACTTCCAGGAATGACTTTACGTTTTCATAGAGATCCTGATGACAAATACCATATTGCTATTGATGACGGACCTGGAGCATTTTTTGTTGATATGGAAAATCAACTAACATATAGAGTTCCATGTGACGGGCATATGTATAAACTAAGAACAGCAAATCATTATCACACTGCTGTAAATGCTGATTGTAAACCAAGAACACATTTGGTTATGAATCCTTATATGTTTGACGATGATCCTGATGCTCCTACAAAAACTTGTAGTGTTACGTTTGACTTTAGTGATGCTAAGTTGCCAGATATTTTTACAAGCGTAGCAACTCCAGCAAACACAATAGAGCAAGGTTTCTTTATTAAATGGACAAGCGAACTTGTTCAAGATCCTAGATGTAAAAGTATTAGAGGTGAAAGTTTAGATGGTGGTTCTAGAAAATACACAATAGAGTTTACTAATGATAAAAGTTTAGAAAAACATTTTACAAGTACAACACTGTTAGAAGCGTGTCATGTAGCAACCAAATTTGGAATTAAAATCACCAATGAATTATTATCCTAAAACATTTGATATCACTCGTGAATTAGTAGACCAATGGTGTGCGTTAACAGGTGATAACAATCCTATACATCGTGATGTTGAAGAAGTAATTAAGTACGGAAAGCCGGTTGCTCCTGGCTTTCTTATTACAAGTTTGATCACACATAATCCAGAACCCAACTGGGCAGTAGCAAAAATGAATATTAAGTTTAGTGAGCCTGTTTATGTGGGCGATACTATTAACATAAGATATAAGGTGTTAAAAGAAAGATCAAAATTAAAGGTTGTCCTCGTAGAATTTTATGTTGAAGACAACCTTAAACAGTCAATTGAAATGACTACTGTTAGATTATATTAAATTATATTTTTTCGCCTATTTCAAAACCTCGGAACGTTTTGAATCTTGGAAAACGTAAACTGTAAGATCCGTCCTGGTTCTGTGTAATAGCGTCTGCTCTTACTTCAACAATACGTCCAGGAAGACTGCCGCGATCATTCCAAAAACTATCACGATCGCTGTCGCTAAACCCACTACCAACATTAACTTTGATATTTCTTTCGTCGTCGACACCTTCACAAACCAATGCCCCCAGACGTCCTTCATTTCGTCCTGTTCCTTCTTCGACATGTTTTACCTCTAGAGAAACCTCAATAAATGGTTTCTGCTTTAACCAGCCAGTTGAACGTTTACATTCATAATTGGCTGTAGGATCCTTGATCATAATGCCCTCATAGCCTTGATCAATGGCTTCCTTATTAAACTCTTTAAACTGTTGCTGTCCTTCTGGTGTACCAAGATCAACTTCTGTTTTAGGAATGACTTGAATGTTTTCAAATCCTTCAAACATTTTACAATACTCTTCTAACATCCTATGGCGCTGTCGTAGGTTAAGCACAGACTTGCCCTGTTTGAATTCGCTTAACGGAATAATATCAAACAGTTGCAGTACGGCATCATCTGCTTCAACATTGTCCTTTCTATGAACTTGTTTCATCAAGTCCTGGAAAGAATTGCTGACGATTTCTCCGTCTAGCACCATAGGCCGAGTGTTACCCATCTCTAAAACTTTAGAGCGGATGAATTGAGTGATTTTGGTGAAGTTCTGTAAGGTCTTGCCATTTCTAGTAAACTGCGACACGACATCTCCCATAGCACCGTCTATGACGGTGAGAACCCTTACACCATCTAGTTTTTTATCCAGACATACTTTGCCTCCAATCTTTTTCTCATGCTTGGCAGAATCATGTGCCAGCATACACTCGAATACCGGTACTTTATATTGCTCTTTGTTCTGCTTCTTAGCAACATTGTTAACTGTCTTTTCACTTACACCACAACGTAAATCTTTAATTAGGATACGTCTATAAAAACCATTCCATTGTTCCACAGTGGCAACACCCATTGCTAACTTAATTGCATCTTGGGCGGCATGACCAGTTAACTCCCTAGAGTAAAGTTTTTGTGCTAGTTCAGTGAATACCGGCCATGCCAAACCTTGTCCGTCCTCTGTTGCTTCAGGGACTTGCTTAACGCCAAATGTGTACAACTTATCAAGTGCCATTCGAACACCTTCGAAGAACTCATCAAGTCCTTCATTCATTGCTTCTGCTAGAATGGCTTCTTTTGCTAGACGTGAATTGTCTGCTTCTAGTCTAGCAATAATCTCTTGTGGTTGTGTTCTCATATCAATTTCACCAATATAAAAATTTGTAATCCTAGTACCATTATCGGCACAATAGTTCTAATAAGTTCCATTGTGTGATTGTACTCGTCTAGTTTTCTTTCTAATTTGTTACGTCTACTTTTCTTCATCATACTGCAATATTTCGATTTCGCCATCTGGCAAAGTTCTTGTTTTGATAACTCGTTTGTTAATAAGGTCGTCAATGGTTTTTGTAATAATTCTAACTGTGTTTATCCTTGAACCCACATACAATCCGAATAGTGTTCCTACTGTATAAGCAATTAAAATAAATGCATTGTCCATATTAAATTCCTGTGTAATTTTCTATAACTGTGTTTAAATCAACATACTTAACAACCGCACTCTTGTCACCCAAGTTCTTAAGTGTAACCGGATGGGCAGTGTTTATAAACATTGGTTGGTTAAGTTCCTGTGTGCTAATAAGTTTTGTAGGATCTGTTTTATCGTGCCAATGAATAACCACTCTTTCGTCTGTGATATTTTGCACAAATGCACATGAACCTTCACTTAAATCTTTAGAACCTGTAAACTGTAATTTGCTTTCTATTTCGATTTCTTCAGGTTGAATAAAATCGTATGTTCCTTTACGCCAAAACATTCGCTACCTCCTTGTCCTCAATGATATCCATTGCCCATTCTGTCCATGGTTCTCTGTCCGTTGGTTTCATTTCGGAAAATTGTACAGTATAGCCTGGAGCAAGAACGTCTTCTACCATTGCTTGTTTTACAAGTTCAAGTTCATTCTTGTCTTCTGTGTCAATCCAAAGTGTACCATACTGCCAATACATTTTTGGAGTAGTAGAACCAACTTCTTCAAATGCTCTGTTGATTCTATCTAGTGCTTTAGTTTCTAGTCCCATAATGTGTGCCTTTCTGTGTGCCTAATTAATAATACTAATATACAGTGGTTTTACCTTAAAGTCAAGTGTTTTTTACTTTTAATCCTTCCAAAATGAACTCATATTTTGTAAGATATCTAACGTTTCTTATTTCTCCGTCTATGCTTAGGGCGGGTGCCCATGTTTGTATCACTTCGTAATACTGCTCAAACGGATGAATCCAAATTCCACTGGTGCTTCGTTTTGGAAACCAAGCACGTTTTAGATTGAATTCCTTTTTGGATAGCCCCATCATAGCAGATATGTGCTTCATAATGTTGCTATTTTGTTTTGTAAAACACCAATCATGTTATATAAACCATTTCTACGTTGTGGTGTAACCAACTGCACGAAACCAAGTTTCTGTAGATCCTGTTCGTTAAACTGTTCTGCTTCTTGTTTGGTACAGTCTGTAAATATATCACAAATGATTGTAGCAATACCTTTAGGTATCATTGCGTCACTGTCATAATAAATTTTAATTTTGTTATCAACTAAACCAACGTCGATCCAAATCTTGCTTATACATCCTGGTACTAATTTGTCGTCGGTGCGTAGTTCTTCCGGAAGAGTTGTGGCTTGCTTGGCAAGGTCAACCAAGTATGTTAATCTGTCATGACCTTCTAATAAGGATAAATCATCTGCCCACTTACTAATCTTTTCCTGTATCATCAAACACCTGCTTTTATTAAATCTCCACTTGTATTATCTCTATTATAAGATTCTTCTGTTTCGATTACAACACTCATACTGTATCGTGGGCCTTTGCTTTTGGCTTGGTGATATAGAATGCCCGGAAGATATAAAACTTCCTGTTCATCTAAAACAAAATCATCATATCCATCAATACTCCAATCAGCAGATCCTTCGCCTGCTACTACAAAAATATTTTGATCTGGATCGTTATGTTTATTAAACAATTCACTAAAGCCAAATAGGCTTACATAGAGATGTGCTTGAATATATTGATTATCGGGTTTGAATTCTTTATATAGATCACATAGTTGTGAACTCCAACTATGTTTTGGTTTTGTTATGATATATCCTGCGGTCTTGGTCATAACAATCTTTTCGTTGGTTTTAACAGAGTGTTCTATGTTTTCAAGTACACTTTGCCAACCTTGTGGAGTAGTTGGTGCCCACCATTTACATTTGCATGGTTTGGCACCAAAATACTCTTTTTTAAACAGGTCTTTGTCGTCAACTGTGTCGACTTTCATTTACCTGCCTTGACCTCTGTATTTCTTAAAACTTCTCTTAGCACTTTTGTTTTTGGGTCTTGACCTAACACTGTTACCTTGAGCAGTTCTTTTCTTTACTCTGTGACGAGCAATGGTTGATGATAGCGTTGTTTTAGCCATTCATCACTCTCCTTACATTGCGTTTTTCTTATCTTGGATTTCTTTACGTCTAACTTTTGTAAGTTTTCCAAGGTCGTTTAATGCCGCTCTTGCTCTGGTTGCCGCCGCTTTAACACCTTTGGTTTCAAATGCTTCTGATTCCGCGATGTATTTTTCTACTGCCGCTTTAATGTCATCATGTGTTGCCATGTTTTCTCCTTTGTTTAAAGTAGTTGTATTTAGGCCCCACCGTGTTTGCGGGGCCTTAAAAGTGGTTCTGGATTAGAACTTGTATCTAATGCTTGCCAACACCTGCTGTGTTTCAGCGTGTGCCGCACCAGTATATACGTTTGTTCCACTCTTATCGTGGAAGTATAGTCCCATTTCCAAACCATCCTGCTTGTCAGGACGCTTTGAAGGATCATAGTTTTGGTAGATATTATGGACGATACCGTAGTAGTTTCCATCATATCCAAGATCATCGTTTTCAGTTCTGTGTGCTGTAACGTATGTTGAATCAGTTACGTTATACATCACACCATAGTCTAATCGATCATCCTTTGTGTATGCGCCTGTGTTTTTGTCATCCCACAGTTCAACACCCCATAGCATTGGAACACCAAATCTATGTAGAGAACCACCGACAGCATAACCTTCTTGATCGCCTTTACCTGTTTCTTCAACAGCATCGATACGCATATATGATACATCAGCATATCCCATTAGGCTTACTGTTCCAGTGTAGTAACCAACGTTACCATCATTGTCCCAACCTAGTGCGATACCCCAAGGTTTGTCTCTTTTAATTCTGTATGAATCAAAGTCAAACTCGTTGTCGTATTCCCATCCACCAAAAGTTAATACAGTTTTTTCTCTGTGGTCAATTCTGTAGTTTGTTTCTGTGAAGATGAGTGGTGCTGAAATCTTAGGAGTCTTTGCGAAACCCATTCTCTGTGCATCAGTTTCACCGAAATAGATTCTTGCCGTGTCATTACCAAGACCAATTTGCTTTTCCTGCACGGTGTTGTTCAGTGATGTGTCCAATGAGTAGTGTGTGTCGTAAACCATTGACGCACCTGCCCAATTGATGTTTAGTGAATTCTCTGGTAAGTCTGTTTCGATACCAACCTGTAACTCGGCACGTGAGTCCCAACCCGAATCATAAGTTTTGTCATCATAGTAACCTTCTACTTCACCATTGATGAAAAACCCATTTGGAATATTGGGAATGTTGTTTTCTAAAGCCTCTACTCTGCTTTCAAGACTTTTGTTGGCTCCTGCTTTATCATCTCCGGGTTCACCTGCAAATGATGCTGATGTTAATCCAAAGACTAAGGCCAACGTTATTAATAGTTGTTTCATTTTGTTTTACTTCCTTTTTTTTATTCGAATAAAAAAGACACGTCGTGTGCCTTCGTGTTAATTATGCACTATATGAGTGCATTGTGTTTAAATGTGGTTATATTATGTTAAATTGAAGATGTTTTTGATTATCTTTGTTCCATTGCATACAAAACATAGTAAATTCTTGTTCGCTTTGGAATTTAACTACCAATTGATTCCATTTGCCTAGTGGTTGACTAGTATATGGCATGGTTACATTTTTTTTAAGTTCATGACCAATTGCTTTGTTTAAAAGAGATTGTTGTCTCGGATCTTGTGTTCTGTAGAACATGATCTGTGGCATTATGAATAGTCTTTAAGTGGACCGCCGTATTTCTGTGCTTTGACCTTGCGTCCTCTTAACACTTTACCTTTTGGTCCTTTTTTGCCTGAACGTCTTGCACGTAGTCCTTGTGCAACACAACTTGATTGATCGCTTGAACCCAGTTTGGCAGGACTCAAACAAACCTTGCGACTTGTTTTTCCTCGTTCGTCGATTGACTGTGTGAATTCTACTGCTCTCATACAGTTATTTATTAACGATACTTGTCTGCAGGATTCTTGCGGCCGCCTTCAAACTCTTCGGGTACCAACTTGAATGTAAGGGCATTGCGTTCACCCTTTGTGGTCTTGAGAACAACATCTCCTGAACTTGCTACTTCTATTTTGGTTATCTTTGCTCGGCTGTTTCTAAATTTGCCTACGAGAATTTCCTGTCCTACTTCTAAATGAATGGACACTTGTTTTGGTGATGTTGCCATGATTGCTCCTTAATGAAGTGTATCGTCCGGTCCCGGAGCACCTTCATAATATAGTTCTGTTGTTTGTCCTAGTCGTGCTTCGAAATAGCGTATAACATGCTCTAGATCTTCTGCGGCACGTAGGCTGGTGTTTGTACCTTTGTCTATTAGGATATCATACTGTTCGCGTAATGCGTCCAGTTCTTCTTGAAATAACTGTTCAACTGATATAGTTTCGTAATGAACACTCATGCTAATATTTAGCGATAGTATCCCAGGGATCAAAGTGCTCACATAACCATTCCACATCGTCGTCCGTGCCATAACCCAGTACCCAATCAACCAACTGTGCTGTGGTGATTTTGCCCTGTTGCCAAAAAGAAATCTGTTGCTCTTTCTTTGCTGATAAAAATTCTGTTCTATCTATAATGTTTTTCATAATGTTAGTATAATACACTCATAGGTTCTTTGTTGTCAACCATACTTATAGTTATCGTTTATTCAATCCTGTAAATAAATTTATGTCAAGCATAGAGCAATGGATTGAAAGAATCAGCAAACCAAGAACGGAAATAGGCAACCACAGTGTTTGTCCTTATGCCAGATCTGCACGTTACACCGTGATAGAAACCGACACAATCGATGTTGACACGTTCAAAGAACAGGTAACCGTTTATGTTTTACCACGTTTACTAACGGCAGAACAACTGCTTGACATGTGCGTGGAACTAAATCAAAACAATCCTGACTTGGTATTTTTACCGGATCATTGGTCAAGCACATCAAACATCAACGGAGTAGGCACGGGCAACGGCGAGCAAAACATCATACTCGCACAGAACAGATACGACCTAGAAGTGGCGCGAACACAACTCAGCCGTGGAACCTATTACGATCATTGGGACTTTGATTATCTAGAGGAAATACTCAGCCTATGATATACACCAATTGGGATCCCTTAACAGATTGCATAGTGGGTTGGGTGCCCGAAACAATACCACAACACTGGCAGATTGATCCTGATGTAAGACCATTCATGGAAACGGTGTTTCGTGAAACACACGAGGATCTCAACAATCTAGCACGACTGTTGGAAGGCTTTGGTGTTCGTGTTCGCAGACCCAAAGCAACCACAATACACCCCACAACCATAAACGGATTCAACATAGATCATGCCATGCTACCCGCGGTGCCTAGAGATCAGTATCTTGTGTACGGCGAAACCATATATCAAACCTATACAAGCATGCCTGACAGATACTTTGACGGACTAGCCTACTATGACTGCTTTCGTGAACTGTATGAACAGGGACACAACTGGATTTCACAACCCGCACCCACGCTGAGTGATTTGGAAAAGCACTACTTTAGCATTGGTGGAGACATATACTTTAGACGTCACAAGGATCTACTGCTGTGGCACACCGCAACCATGTTCAAGTGCGGAGATGCACTCATAACCAACACCAGCGGACCTGGCACACAACTGGGTCTTGAATGGATGCGACGCAACACGGATGCACGTATAATAGAAGCCAACAATCGTGTGAACAACTGGGGTCACATAGATCACGGCTTTTACATGATCGACGACGATACAGTCATAGCACAGGGTGAAGACTATGTTCCCCAAGCGTTACGCAACAAGCGTATCATAGACATATCCAAACACGTGAAGGACTTTAGGGTTGATGAATACATGGAAACGCTGGAACGTAGCCATGGCAAGTACACACTGGATTACTGGAAGACCTATCTAAATCAATACTCGGGTTATGATCAAGAAGTGGCGTTTGAAACCAATGTGTTGGTTGTGGACAGTAATAACGTGATAGTCCTAAACGATCAACCAGGAGTACAAGAACTGGTAAAACCACTTGGTGTTACACTGCACACAGCACCATTGCGTTGGTGTTTGTTCTGGGAATCAGGACCACACTGTGTTACGTTGGATCTATCAAGGAAGGGTGTTCGTAGACGCATCGTTGATTAAACCCCAGGGTTCAGGCCAACGTATGTTGTGTAGCAGGGCATCATGATCTGAAAACTCCAACTCCAGTTCTATCATATAATGAGGTTCCATACCACCATCGGGTTCTATGTTGTAACGCAGGCGTGTAAAACGATCCCGGCACCATTGACCCTGTTCTGTTGTGTTAAACCAGTTGCTGATCTTTAGTTTAGCACCTTCCCAATCGGGTTCATCATATTGATTTATATAAGCAACGGTTATGGTCTTCATACAGTTATGTACCGCAGTGATCCTCGCTTGGTAGCACTTCTGGTACAAAGTCCATGCCACAGTGTGTCTGCCACGCCTGTTCTAGATCATCGCTGTTAGCCTGCATCCAGGTTTGCCAGTTATCATAATGTGAACTTTCGCCACTGGCCGCAAACTGCTCCTTGATCCATGCTTCTTTGGCATCAATATCTCTCACACGAGCCCGTGCTTCCTGTATCCTTTTGAGTTGTTCTGCTTCTTTTTGTGTGTCAAACTCTATAGTCATACCATTCTCCTTTACAGTATTTAAGTAAACAAGAACAGGTGTAAAAAGATTTAACTGTTTAGCAGATGTTTGCGGATATTTCTTTTGAGAGTTTCAGTAGCATCAGCAAGACTAGCATGATCTACTGTTGTGGGAAATTGTGTTTCTATTGTGGCACGACCTTGACTGCGCCTTACCGTCCAACCCTGTGGACATACTGCATGTAGAAACTGTTCGTCCGCATCAGTAGCACCTTGTAGACAGTGTAAGCCTACCTTGATACTGCCCTTGAGCGTGTGAATCCAGGCCATGTAACGACTGTCCAGTTCACCAATTCTGTGCCAAAGTGTAACGGCCGCACCATTGCGTTCTTCACGTTGTATGCTCCAATCTCGTGCATAGATATGATAAAAGTCCTTGTAGTGATCCAGTGTGCCTGTGCTTGCAGAATCAACTGTTACATTATCAAAACGAGCAGGTGCATATACACCCTCATCAGTCCATTGACTACGGATAGCATTTACATTACAGTGACCCATTTTTGAAGGACGCTTGTTGTATGCCCAACGTATATCTTCAAATGTGTCTAGGAATATCTGATCTATAGTTTCACACAATAGCACCGCACCTAATACTCGTAGTCCTTGACTGTGTAGCACCCGAGCATAGTGGCTGGTTTTGCCCACGTGTGTTTGATCAGCACGACCTGTTTGATCCTGATGCTCATACACTATGCATTCGCCCTTTAGTGTGTAACCTACCACGTCAATTGAACCACCCGGAATAGGCAACTCATTACGAGCACTTACAACGTGTGGTAATCCTAGTAGATCATTTACCTTGTTAAGTTCATTTATATTGTTGGCTAGAT
>Ga0255768_10001934_pt1 | contig 20951 bp, 28 predicted proteins | sample 071ome_33_FD_179983 | JGI IMG/M metagenome (GOLD analysis project Ga0255768, IMG submission 179983) | Coastal salt marsh microbial communities from the Groves Creek Marsh, Skidaway Island, Georgia - 071412AT metaG (version 2) | ecosystem: Environmental > Aquatic > Marine > Intertidal zone >...
GAACACCATACACTACTTGAAGATGGTACAGTAACTCATTATGATGTTATGTTTGAGCATGGAGTAGAAAGAATGGTTCCAGTAGAAGAACTGGAAGTTCTTATCTCCGAAGTTCATGAGCATGTTGAAATGGAACTTTCTGATGATGAGCAACTTGAAGAAGGTCTCAGAACAAGAGTTGGTGAGAAGATTAAAAAGCATGTAAATAAGTATGCTTATCAGCAGGGAATTCATAACAATCCTGGTTGGCTGAGAAAACCAGAAAAGAGAGCTGCCCTGAACAAAGCAGTAAGAGATGACATTAAAAAGAATCCAAAGGCTGCAGTTCAGTATGCTGCTGGTGAAGTTAAAAGAAAGGCTGGAGAATTAATTCGTCGTGAAGAGTTTGATGTCTTTGATACTATTCTTGAGTTTTTAATTGATGAAGAGATTGCAAAGGATATCCAAGAAGCAAATTGGATTATGGCAAATGAGATTACTGAAGAGCAGATTGATGAGATTCTAGGACTTTTTAGAAAAAAGGAAGAACCAAAAATAGAATATGCTGGTAGGTCTATGGAAGCCAAAGAAAAGAAAGTTCCTTATAAGGTAGATACTCGCAGACCAACATCTCAGGTTACTACTTTTGGTAAGGGTGGAAAATCTGAAACATTTAAAACCCGAGGTCCCGTAAGATAATTTTTAACCCCCCAGAAATGGGGGGTTTTTTAATAAATATTAAAAAGGAAACTATGGCATCTAGAGTTAATAAAAATGCCAAGAAAAAGAGTAAAGGAACAAAAAAAATCTAGGTCAAGAAATAGGGTAGACGTTCTTCTAGAAAGAATTGAAAATATCTCCGACCCAGAAGATATTATGATGGAAATTATGGACATTTTTACTGATATGGAAATGGTTCCAGAACCAGGAAATTACTATACTTTTTTATATAATGCTAAAACCCCAAATATATTGTATGACCAACATCCTTTAGTTGCAGTAACTTCTGTAGAAAGGTGGGGATTTCAGGGAATTAATTTTCATTGGGGAAAACCCAAAAGATATACTTGGATAGAAATTCTTAGTAGTCTTTATGTTGTGGAGAACGATGAGATATCAACTCTTCGTAATATTAATTATGCAAAGTTTGTGAATTCTTAGGAAAATAAATATAGTATATCAGCAAGAAACATGAAAAACTTTTCTCGATTTATAACTGAAGCACAAGAATCTCAAGCATCCCAAAGAGCAAAGAAGATGGGGCTTAGAGGTGATGGTCATGGTGGTTGGTATGATGCATCGGGAGAGTTTGTTGCAAAAACTGAAGGTGGAGAACTTAAGTTTTATAATAAAGGACAAAGACCTGGAAGAGACGTTCCTCCAAAGGACCAAATTAAAAAACAAGAACCGCCGCGACAATTGCAAGTAGAACCTCAACAACCTGAAGAAGGTGGTTCTAAGTTGACAATTGTGTTTGGTAAATTTAATCCTCCAACCACAAAACATCAACAACTTTTTACCGCTGCAAAATCTATTGCTGGAGATTCTGATTTAAAAATTTATCCTTCAAGGGCACAAGATTCTGAAATGAATCCTTTGAAACCTGAAACTAAAATTAATTTTATGAAGGATATGTTCCCATCATTTAAAGACAACATTGTAAATGATGAGAAGATGATTACTATTTTTGATGTACTTCAATCGGCAGAAAATGATGGATATCGTGAAGTCACCGTTGTAGTTGGTGCGGATAGATTGGGAGAATTTAGAAGTCTTGCTCAAAAGCACAATGGAAGTCTATACTCATTTGATGATATTACTGTAGTTGCTGGTGGGCAAAGAGATTCTGATGGAGAAAGTTCTTCGAAGTTGAGAGAACTTGCTGCTCAAGATAATTTAAATGCCTTTAAGGCTGGACTCCCAAAAAGATTCAAAGATGCGGAAAAATTATTTAAAAAGGTAAAATCTGGATTGGGAATTAAATCAAAGAATGAAGAAGTTAATTTGTGGAAAATTGCACCAAAACTAGACTATTCAAATTTGAGGGAAGAATATATTGAAGGTAAAATATTTCAAAGAGGTTCTATAGTTGAAAATTGCAATACTGGGTTGAGAGGAAAGATTATTCGTAGAGGTACTAATTATCTAATTTGCATCACAGAAGATAATATTATGTTCAAGTCTTGGATTACCGATGTTGTGGAAAAGAAATCCTTCACAGATATTTCTGGAGTTCCTGCAAATCAAAGGGAAATTGGAACTCCTGAAATGACAAGATATGCTATGAAAATGGCAGACCTTAAAAAGATTCGTAATTTTATAAATAAGTATAAGGCTAAGAAGTAAAACAACTTATACTAATGACTCATCTTAACGATATTTCCAAGATTTATCTTGAGCAAGTTGCTGCTCTGGAAGAAGGTGCAATTGCGGATAAACTTAGAGCAATGAATGCTGCTAAGAAACAAGAGTGGGATGAAAAGGGAAATAAAGCAAAAGAAGATGCTGAAAATGCATTAAAGAAAGTTAAAGCAACTCAAAAGGATCTGGAGTCTGCTTCATTTATTCAAAAAGAAGCACTTGATCCAGTAGGTAAAGAAAATGCAGACATTGATAACGACGGTGATGTAGATAACTCAGATGAGTATCTTCACAAAAAGAGAAAAGCAATTGGTAAGGCAATTTCCAAGAAAAAGGGTGAAGAGTGTGATGACTGCGGCAAGAAAGAATGTGAGTGTGATGATAAAAAAGTTGATGAAGGAATTCTGAATAACCCAGAACATGCAGCAAACTTCAAGAAGAATGCTGATGCTATGGCAGCAGGACTTCAAGCACTTCATGCCAAAAAGAAAAAGACTAGAAAAGAAGAAGTGGAACTTGAAGAAAGAAACGTTCATGGAGATTTAGAAGTTCCATCCAAAGATATTAAGTCACTAGTTGCTAAAGCAGTTAAGAGAATTGATACTGATGTTGATGGTGATGTAGAAGCAAATGATAAGAATAAGGGTGAATATGGGGAGTTTGTTCCAACTCCAGATGGAAAGGGAAGAGCATTTGCCGGTCCAAACAAAGTTAGAAAAGAATCTTTCTCAAACTGGAGACAAGAATTGATGATTGAGGTTTCCGAAAATGATTCGGATTCTGATAAAATTTCTGATAAAAAGGTTAATAACTATTCTGGAAAAACCAAGTGCGTTACTATTAATCCAGAAATGAAAGAAGAGGTTGAATCTCTTGGTGGACAACTTTTAGAATTTGCTGAAGTTGATACTATTGATATCAACATCCTAGATGAAATGACCGATTTTGAACTTGATTTACTTTCTGATGAAATGATTGAAAGTATTGTTGAGGAAGTATTTGAAGAGAACATTTCCGAAGGAATGGAAATTGAGGATATTGAAAATATTATTTGCGAATCAATCGAATCTTCCTTACTTCTTCTTTCAGAAGGTTACTATGATTCTGCTGTTGAAACTTCAAAAGCAAATGCCAAAAAACCTGAAGTTAGAGCAGCAAATCGTAGAGCAAAACTTGAAAGAATTAAGTCTGCTGTAAAGGGAGCTGCTAAATCTGCATATAGAGGTACATCTAGAGCAGCTGGAATTGCTGCAGGAACAGCAGCACGGGGTGCATCTGCCGCAACATCTGCAGCAAGACGTGCTGGAGAAGCAGCATCTGGAGCTGCTAAATCTGCATATAGAGGTGCAACTAGAGCAGCTGGGTCTGTATCTGCAGCAGCAGAACGAGGTGCATCTGCTGCAACATCTGCAGCAAGACGTGCCGGTGATATTGCGAGCAGAGCAAAGGCGTCTGCAAAAAGAGAGTTTTCTAAAGGATATGAAAGTGGAAGAAATAGATCTTCTTCTGAAGGTGGTGGTTCTTCAGAAACAAGAAAACCACAACCATATAGAAATGTTGGTGTTACCAAAAAGCCTGGTTTGTTAAGTAGAATTGGTTCAAAACTCAAAAGAGGATTGAAAAAGGCAGTTGCTTCTGGAGCAAGATCAGTTTCTAGAGGTGCAAGAAATATTGCCCGCAGAATGGAAGAGCAAGTTATTGCTGAAAAGTCTGTATCAGTTTCTCAACAGCAAGCTGCAGGAGCAGCACTTGCTGCAAAGAGAGGAGAAAAAGAACCTTCAACATTGAAAGGTGCTTCTCTTCAGATGTATAAGTCTATGAGTGAAAAAGAACTTCGCGATTTCGCAAAGACTAAGCATGAGGGTCTTCCTGAGAAAAGCATGGAAGAAGGATATTATGGTAGATATGGAATTAGAAGACCAGATACTAAACTTACACCCGGAAAAGATTATGGTGGATATAAGGGAGGTGATGATTCAACTAGAACTCTTGGTGGAAAATTTCAATCCAAAGATAATGCGGTAGTTAAACCAGTAGATAAAACTATTGCTGCAGTTAGAAAAAGAAAAAATGGTTGAATTTTGAATAATGCCCATATATAGAATGTAGATTTTTGGTAACATACCATGTGGGCATTATTACTTCCACTTGCAAAAAGAACATTAAGTAATCTTCTTGAAAGAGAAGAAGTTCGTCGTTACTTAATTAGCGTTCTTCGTAGTTTAGCGGCAACTACCGATAACAAACTTGATGATGGTGCTGTAGATGTTGTAGAGGCACTTCTCTTTAAACAGGAAGAGCAATAATTGTATGGGAGACCTTTAAAACTAAGGTCTCCCGTTTTTATAAATATTTTATAGCAAATATTTTTAAGGAACAGATATGGCTCTCTGGGGAAATAACGATGCCGTTGGTTCAGCTGGTACGGTATCACTAAACTACACTACTAGAGTTGTTACTGGAACTAATACCCTTTTTGGTAATGTTGGTTCCGCTGCAACTGGAAATGTAATTAGATTTGGAGATCGTGCAGGAACTTATTATGGTGATGCAGTAATTGCTAGTATTGCTAGCACACAATCTCTAACAATTGCATCAACCATGGGATTGAGTGGTGCTGCAATTGCTGGAACTTCATTCACTGTAAGTGAACTTCCAATATTCACTGTTTCAGATTCTCATTACAGCGAAGTTAATGGTGATTATGATTCATATGTTTATGGCGCTGCTGGTGCTGGAGTAACTGCTGCTCATAACACAACATATGATCTAACACATGCCGGATGGGTAGGAGTTACAACATATAACGACTCTGAAGGAAATCTAAGAGTTAAGAGTGAAACTCTTGTCGCAATGTCAGGTATTACTACTGGCAATACTCCTGCATTCCCACCTGTTTGATAACATATGCATTTTAATGAACTGAACTCCGAGAATTTTCTTCTTTTTGCTATTAAAAATTATGAAAATCCACATGCAGTTACTAAAGAAGATTTTGATAGAGACTTAAATCATTTTAAATATATCAAAAGACTTCTAAGAAAATATAAAAAAGAAGGTGACTTAAAAACTCACCTTCTTTTGAATCACTTTATTATTTTGTATAATATTTTTGGTGAAGCTGCTACTCCAATGTTATTTTTTAAAGTTGAGGATGAACTTTGGTCTTGCATCAAAACATTTTTACTTTTTTTGAATAAGATTCCAGATTATCCAAAATCTTATATTCATGAAATAGAAGTTGACAATGTATGTTTAGAAGAATTAAACAAGATATACAATGGACAATAAATTAAATAGAATAATTTCAATCATAAGAAAATTGAATGAAGAAGCAATGGTTTCTGGACCAACAAATGCTTCTAATTCTTCGTCTTTAGGGTTTGATCCAGAAACTGAAACTCCTCCAGTAAGAAAGAAGAAGAAATATATCTTTCAAGTTGGTTTAAGAAGAAGATGGGGTAAAGGATAATAATAAATATTTTTATTATGTTGGCTGAGAATGCCATGAAAAATTTAAAACCTTTAAGCAAATATTCTTTCTTGAAAGCAAATAATTCTGTAGTGAAATGGACTGGAATATTAACTTACTTTTGCTCTAAAAAAATACTTTCCTAAAAAAATGGCTTTCGGTTTCGGAAAATTAGCAGTTCTAGAATCTAAATTGGATATCTACGAAGATTTGTCCAAAGAGATGCTAGACAAACTAGAACGCGCTGTAGGTACTATCTCCGAAAACAGTCAAAGAGTTGCAATTGTTTTGGAAAGACATGAAAATCGTTTAGAAGAAAGTGATAAAACGGATAAACTTCTTCTCAAAATGTTTGATGAGATGAAGCACAATAATGCCGAAGACCATAAGAGTGTCAATCTAAGAATTGATTCTCTTGAGAAAAAAATAGATGATCTTTATAAGTTTAGATGGATTGCTGTAGGAATTGCATTGGCAGCAGTCACAATTTTAAAGGCGCCGGATATATTTTCTAGTTTCTTGACACCAAACCAAAACGCTAGTATAGTGGAGATGAACCTAAAGTAGATTGATTATGGATTTTATTGATGTTAAGTACATCAATTTGATTTCTTCTAGACTTCAAAAGTTTAAAAAAGTCAAGCAAGATCTCTACAATTTTAGGTGCCCTATTTGTGGTGACTCTAAAAAGAATAAGAATAAAACAAGAGGTTATCTTTATCGCATAAAGAATGACACTAATTTTAAGTGCCATAATTGTGGACTAACTCTGTCGTTTAATAATTTTTTAAAACAAATTGATATTGAGTGTCATAAGAAATATACTTTAGAAAAGTTTAAAGAAGGAAAGACTGGTAAGAATTTTCCAACAGAGCAACCAAAATTCAATTTCGAAAAACCAAAATTTTTCACTTCAGAAGAAAAGTCTAAAGTTATAAATCTTCCAAAAGCTTCAGAGAATGAAGTAGCAAAAAAGTATTTGGAAAGTAGAAAACTAAATTCAGATAAATTTTATTATGCGCCCAAATTTAAAACTTGGGTAAATACGTTGAAAAAAGTTTTTGATGATGTAAGATATGATGAACCTAGGATAATTATTCCTATTTTTTATAAGAAAAAACTTATTGGGATTCAAGGAAGATCTCTTGGTCCAAGTAAGGTTAAATATATCACCATCATGTTAGATGAGGAGGCACCGAAAATTTATGGACTTGATTCAATCAATGAGAAACTACCAGTCTACGTGGTCGAAGGACCCTTTGACAGCACTTTTGTCAACAATTGTGTGGCTTTGTGTGGCAGCGACGGTAACTTGGACTGTCTTGAGGGAAGCGACGTTATTTATATTTACGATAATGAGCCCCGCAATAAAGAGATTGTCCGGAGAATTGGGAATACTATTGATAGAGGTTGCAAAGTCGTCATCTGGCCAAACGGAGTAACTCAAAAGGATATTAATGACATGGTTGTGTCTGGACTTGATGTCACTAATGTGATAGAATCTAATATCTATTGTGGATTAGAAGCAAAACTTAAATTTACTAATTGGAAAAAGGTATGAGTAACGGAACAAAAGTAGTAAAAAGGAATGGTCGCATAGAACTTTTAGACCTTGACAAAATGCATCTAATGGTCGAAGAAGCATGTAAAGGTCTTGCCGGAGTTTCTGCCAGTCAAGTTGAAATGACATCTGGAATTCAATTTTATGATGGTATTTCGACAAAGGAAATTCAAGAAATTCTAATTCGCAGCGCCAGTGATTTGATTGATTTGGAGCATCCAAATTATCAGTATGTTGCAGCAAGACTACTTCTATTTTCTATTCGAAAGGATTTGTATGGAAAGCAAAGAAGTCTTCCTGACTTAGAAACTCAAATCATAAATTGCGTTAATGGTGAAATTTATGATTCTGAAATCTTTACAAAATATTCTAAGGAAGAAATTTCTAAGGTAAATACTTTTATTGACCATGAACGGGATTTACTCTTTACATATGCTGGATTACGTCAAGTAGTTGACAAATATCTTGTTCAGGATAGGAGTAGTGGAAAAGTATATGAAACTCCTCAGTTCATGTACATGATGATTGCTCTGACAATCTTTGCAGAGTATCCAAAAGAAACGAGGCTCAATTATGTCAAACGATACTACGACGCAATCTCAAAGCACAAAATCAACATCCCCACTCCCATCATGGCAGGAGTGCGAACACCACTGCGACAATTTGCTAGTTGTGTTCTTGTTGATGTTGATGACTCCCTCGATTCTATCTTTAGCTCTGATATGGCTATTGGCAGATACGTTGCACAAAGGGCGGGAATCGGTATCAATGCAGGTAGAATCCGTGGCATCAACGCTAAAATTAGAGGCGGTGAAGTCCAGCACACTGGCGTTGTACCGTTTCTCAAAAAGTTTGAAGCAACTGTCCGTTGCTGTACGCAAAATGGCATACGAGGCGGAAGCGCAACAGTCCACTTCCCAATCTGGCACCAAGAAATAGAAGATATTATTGTTCTGAAGAATAATAAAGGAACTGAAGATAATCGTGTTCGTAAACTAGACTACTCAATTCAATTCAGCAAACTTTTCTATGAACGTTTCATTCAAGACAGAGAAATTTCTCTCTTCAGTCCACACGACGTTCCAGGTTTGTATGATGCTTTTGGTACTGATAGATTTGACAGCATGTATGAGTCTTATGAACGAGATCAATCTATTCCAAGAAAGACTGTTAGGGCTCAAGAACTCATTCTGGATATTCTAAAAGAACGTGCTGAAACTGGTCGTATTTACATCATGAATATTGACCATTCCAATTCTCACTCTTCCTTCAAGGATAAAGTTGAGATGAGCAATCTTTGTCAGGAAATTACTTTACCAACATATCCAATTAATCACATTGATGATGAAGTTGGGGAGATTGCACTTTGCATTCTTTCTGCAGTAAATGTTGGAAAAATTAAGTCAGATGAAGAACTTGGAGAACTTTGTGAACTTTCTGTCCGTGGACTAGAAGAACTCATCGACTATCAGAAGTATCCTGTAAGGGCAGCAGAACGCGCTACAAGGGCACGTAGGTCCCTTGGAGTAGGTTTTATTGGTCTGGCACACTATTTGGCAAAACTTGGATTTAATTATGATTCTCAAGAAGCCTGGGATGCAGTTCATGGTCTTTCAGAATCTTTCCAATACTATCTTCTAAAGGCATCTAATCAGATTGCTAAGGAAAAGGGTCATTGCTCAGATTTTGGTCGCACTAAGTATGCTGATGGTATTCTCCCAATTGATACATACAAAAAGGATGTAGACGAAATTTCAAGTATTGAGTTGCAACATGATTGGGAAAGTCTTAGAGCATCTATCTTGGAGCACGGACTCCGACACAGTACATTGTCCGCACAGATGCCATCGGAGAGCAGTTCCGTTGTGTCAAACGCAACAAATGGAATCGAACCACCAAGAGATTATTTGTCCATTAAAAAATCGAAGAAAGGGCCTCTTAAGCAGATTGTTCCCCAGTATCAATCTCTAAAGAATAATTACACACTTCTTTGGGACATGAAATCTAATCGTGGTTACATCAATATTGTATCCGTGATGCAAAAGTTCTTTGACCAAGCAATTAGTGGCAACTGGAGTTATAATCCAGAAAACTATCCAGGAAAAGAAATTCCTATTTCTGTTTGGGCACAAGATCTTCTCACAACTTACAAATATGGTTGGAAGACAAGCTACTACCAAAACACTTATGATGGTAAAAAGGATGATGAAGACTTTGAAGAAAAGTCTGAACTTCAAAGTATCCTAAATGATATTGAGACTTCTGAAGAGGAAGAATGTGAATCATGTAAAATTTAATTAAAATTGTTATTGATTAAACAAAATAGAGGTAAACGAATGCAATACGATTTTCTGACAACCAAAGAACAAAAGTCCACTAGTATTGAAGGAATGACCGTTTTTAATACGGAACAAGTAAATACTAAGAAACAACCAATGTTCTTTGGTAAACCTTTGGGTGTTCAGAGATACGATTCCTATAAGTATCCAGTTTTTGATAAACTTACAACTCAACAACTTGGATACTTTTGGAGACCAGAAGAAGTTTCACTACAAAAAGACCGTGGAGATTATCAAACACTTCGCCCAGAACAAAAGCATATCTATACCTCTAACCTCAAATACCAGATTATGCTTGACTCCATTCAAGGGCGTGGTCCTGGGATGGCTTTTATTCCTTACTGCAGCCTACCTGAACTAGAAGCATGTATGGAAGTATGGGGATTTATGGAAATGATTCATAGTCGCTCATACACATATATTATTAAAAATGTTTATTCGGACCCTTCAGAAATCTTTGATAAGATTGTTACTGATGAGCGGATTCTTGAGCGTGCAGAAAGTGTAACAGAATCATATAATGATTTTATTCATCATGCTCAACTTTGGGGAACAGGAAACATGTGGAGGGAAGATTTTAGAAGTTCCCCATCATCCCAATGGGAAATGAAGGACCTGAAGAGAAAACTATATCGTGCAATTGCGAATGTGAATGTTCTTGAAGGAATTCGTTTTTATGTTTCTTTTGCATGTAGCTTTGCTTTTGGTGAACTAAAACTTATGGAAGGTTCTGCCAAGATTATTTCTCTCATTGCTCGTGACGAAAATCAGCATCTTGCAATCACTCAAAATATTCTTAATAAATGGAAGAATGGGGATGATCCGGAGATGAAGCAAATTATGAAGGAGGAAGAAGAATGGACCTATAAAATGTTTGAACGTGCTGTCAATGAAGAAAAAAAGTGGGCAGATTATCTCTTTAAAGATGGTTCTATGATTGGATTAAATGACAAACTATTGCAGCAGTATGTTGAATGGGTTGCTAATCGTAGAATGAAGTCAATTGGTCTAAAACCAATGTATGATATTTCTGCCAAGAACAATCCTCTTCCATGGACTCAACATTGGATTTCATCTAAAGGATTGCAAGTAGCACCTCAAGAAACTGAAAATGAATCTTATCTCGTAGGGAGCATTAAGCAAGATGTCCAAGGAAACACATTCTCAGGATTTCAACTCTGAGCAGTTTAAAAAAATCTGGGAGGAAATGGATAAAATTGATCCATTAACTCCTGGACAACCTTCTGAAAGTGAATTGTGCATTGAAGCTTATATGAAAGCTGCTGAACATGATTCTTATTTGTTTGGAGATTATGACTATTGTAAAGAATGGTTAGGTATTTGCACATAGATAAAGGTGAATTCTTTTATCTTTTATGCCTAGGAATCAAGTTAGTAAAGACGAATTGAAGGTTAAAGTTTTAAGTTTAAAAAACAAAGTGGATCAAGAACCAACAGTATGGCAGGGTGAGAAAAAACTCGCCCATAAATACTTAAACATGGTTCTTGATGCTCTTGATGAATATAGATATTGACTATGAAAATCCTTGGATGTATAATGAAGTGCCTTTTACCAGCAATGATATTGGGGACTACTTTGGGTTTGTTTATCTCATTACCAATCAGTCACAATAATCCAAAAACTATAATAGAACTAATTAACAATAAAGATTAGTCCCTCCTTTAATTGTTTCTTATATTTTTGGTATCCTATTTTCTTTTCTTTTAAGTAAGATACAACACTTTCCCAAGTATTTTCTCCATCACTCACTCTTACATTTTTTGATGTTGTGAGTGCTTTTTTATGCCCTTCAGTAAGCTTTGTTCCATACCTAGGATTTCCTTCACCAGAGTACATCTTACTAAACTTCTCACGGACTTCTGGTTTATACATTGGATTGTATGATTTATCTTTCATCTTTTCACTTCTCATATCGCAGAACTTATCGTTTCTCATAACGACTTCATAAATTCCTGCCCTTTCACTTACAAAAAATCTTCCTTCAATATTTGTATTATAATAATCGTCAGTCATTAGAACATCTCTTTTAAATTGTTCCATAGTTTCATAATAAGACATTGATTTTTTGTGAGGACATAGGTAGAGTATTTCTCTCAAAAACTTATCTTCACCAAGAAGTTTTACATCTTCATTTAATTCATCACAAGATCCAAAATATTTTTTCCAATCACTTTCTTTTGTTTTTCTTCTACCAGTCTTTTTATCTTTTCTCCTTGTCCAAAAAGATTTTTTACCAACATATTTTCTATCATTTGTTAGATTTGTTATGAGATAAACAAATCCTTCAATTCCTTTAGGAGCCTCTATGAATTCGTTTTCGTTATATCTCCAAGACATAAAAATACTTTCTACCATAAAAATATTTATAGTGAAAGTATTTTTGACTCATATCAATAACTTTATTATAAATAGTTTGACAGACTTTTGGAAAGAAGATAGTGAAAAACAAAACATTTACTTATGAAGAAGACTAAGTTTCCATTTCAGCATATTGTTTTAGAAGACAAGAAAGAAGTCTGGGTTCTTTGTGATAGTGCTATTACTGCTATGGGGATTGGTTCTATTGTTAAACAGTTTTATCCTGGATATACTCCTCACATTGCTTCTAAAGATTATTTCTCAGAACTATCTAAACCTTGAAAAATTACTATGAGCCTCTTTCGAAACTTAAAGAAGAAATTGAACAATTGGGTAGACAAAATTTTAGTCGAACTATCCTATCATTACATAAAACAAAGGGCAAAACAAATTTCGAAGAAACCAGACAACTCTTTGTCAACGGAGTCCTCACAGAAAGCCTTGACAACGGAGAACCAGCATTCTACAATAGTAACATCCTCAACAGATACTTCAGAAAAGATTACTATGAATGCCCAAATTCATCCACTAGCTCAAGTTAAAGAATGGTCTATTAATCGGATTCATAAACTTGCAGAAGGTGGAGTAGAATCTCAGTTTGATGCTGTGGCGATTGCTGAAGAGTTTGATGAGTGGATTAATGCTGAAGAAAATGGGGAAACATTAAAATATATTTGTTTGATGGACCCAGATTTTGGAGAACAGGAAATCGATACCATTTGACAAGATAGAATTTTTCCTGTACAATGTAATTGATTGGTATTCATCCTGGAAAACTCTTGTTAGTTTTCAATACATAATACCTAAATTGGATGGGTAGGTGTCCGAGTGGTTAATGGAGGCGGACTGTAAATCCGCTGGCTCTGCCTACGGGGGTTCAAATCCCTCCCTGCCCATTGACAATCTACACTTTATGTGTTATGATTGTCTCATGACTCAATAGCTCAGTTGGATAGAGCAACTGCCTTCTAAGCAGTCGGTCGTAGGTTCGAGTCCTACTTGAGTCGCTTGGAACTTCGACGGAAGTTCCTTAGGGTGTGACAGAATAACCTTAGTGGTCAAGCACGAGGTAATGTATAGTACGACCGGCTGTGGTGGCCGCCATGTGACTGGGAGACCAGAGACATGAGAATCCTTACCAAGGAGTCCGAAAGTTCTAGGAATTATTTCTTCTATCAGTGAGACCTTCCTAGTTGTGAGTATGATAGAAACTCACCACCCAACCATGCGGATGTAACTCAACGGTAGAGTCACAGCCTTCCAAGCTGTTGGTTGCGCGTTCGAATCGCGTCATCCGCTCTTGGTAGTCCCTAGCGATTAACTAGGTAGACGCCAAAGGAAGTTAAGTCAAAGAATCGAGACAAGCAGACAATGCCCTTTGAACTGGTGTAAGTCCAGTAACTTCCTATATTATATTCTTCTTTTGAAGTTTATGAATAAATACAAGTTCGGTGGACATGAATTAACATCTATCAATATTTGCCGACTACTAAGTGAGTTGGAAGGTTCTTATACACTTCTCAAATACTTGGGATTTGAGGAAGATATGAATACGATGGATGAGATGAAGAAGAGATATTATAAACTCTACTTCAAAACTTTAAAGGAAGAAAAACAAAAAAATAATCCTCTGTAGCTCAGCGGTAGAGCAGGGAGCTGTTAACTCTCTGGTCGCAGGTTCGAATCCTGCCGGGGGAGTTTAGTATAAATAAAACTAAATATTTAAAAAATGAATATATCATGGAACCAATTAGAATTAGATGTAAGAGTTGCAGTAAAGAATTAGTAGGACATCAAACAAAAACAGTAAGTTGTGGATGTCCCAATATGGCAACTATACGGGGAGAAAAAATATCGGCAGTTGACTTATCTAAGGTTATTATGCTAAACTTATACAAAGAAGAAAGAAAAAAGAATTTCTTAACTCAAGAAGACATTGCTTGGCAACAGGCAAGAAGGGATCGAAAAGTTCGTAAGTTGGACTTTGAAGTCCGTTAGTTAGTATTCAACCAGTAAAACTCTAGTTAGTTTTCAACGCTTAATACTCATAAAATCAGTTGGTATTCATGCCTTAATACTCTCGTTAGTATTCAACAAGTAATACCCATTTTGGAAAGGTGACCGAGTGGTTTAAGGTAGCAGTCTTGAAAACTGCCGAGGTGAAAGCCTCCGTGGGTTCAAATCCCACTCTTTCCGTTTTATTTAAAATTTAATATTCTCTTCAACAGTGTTACAATATGAACATACTTTGTTGACTATATTGTTCCTTGAAGATACAATAATGCTTATATAGTATTATGTTTAAGTTAAAGCAATGTCAGATAGAGAATTCTCGGACTTAAAATTAGACAGAAAGGAATGTTCTCATTGTGGTGCTGTTTGGTTAAATGGAAGACATACTTGGTCTGGAACGGGAATTCAAAAAGAAGGTTCTGAGTTGGATCTTGCTGGATTAGTATGCAATACCAATCATGGCGGAAAAGATAAGTGTATCAATCCACTTAAAGGTAGAAGTGGTGGAGATACCTGGGCAAAAAGAAAAGAATTTCTAGATGGGTTATCGATAGACCCAGATGCTTGACAGATGGTTTGATTTAATGGTATAATTTTTTTGTTGATTAGTTGGTATTCAGCGAATAAAACTCATGTTAGTTTTCAGGTTTTAATGCCCATCAACTTCGGGATGTAGCGCAGCTTGGTAGCGCATCTGTTTTGGGAACAGAGGGCCGCAGGTTCGAATCCTGTCATCCCGATTTGCTTTTTAATATAAAAACTTAAAAATGTATATTATTATTCCGGAATACTTCCGAAACGTGAAGCAAGTATCAAAAATCAATTGGGCATGGAATAATGGAAAGACAACTACAGAAATAAAGTATATTGATGGTGAGGTACAAAATAGAAATAACAATGAAGCACCTCCAACTAAAGCATGTCATGACATTGCACACTTTATGGCAGCATTTAATGGAAATATGGAATGGGATTATTTGCAACCAATCAATCATCTTCCAGAATACAATGCAGTATTCATAGAAAACATTCTAACAAAAATTTGTTTTCATAAAATGAATAATCTTGATTTTGATGTTAATCCAAATATGGAAAATGTACTTTCTCATATGAGATGGTTTTGTGAAGATTATTATTTCATCTCAAAAAATCATCCAACAAAAAAAGGGTATCGGCAATTATTTGACGAATTTTTGTCAGTATGGGAAGTTGAAAAAACCTTGAAATTTTTTGATATATTTTATGAAATTTACTTTATAGAAAAAAATAAACAATCTAAAGATTTTGAAGTGGATGTGGTCATGTCACTCGATAGTAATTTTTATGATGATAAGATATGTGATATGATATATAAATCAAAGAAAAGTTTAAGGAATTTTTTATGAGCATGGTTCGAGTTTATTCTATGGAACACTGGCAAAACAATTGGGAAGAGTTGATTGAAAGAGTTGAGAATGGAGAACATATAGGAATCAGAAACGAAGAAAATGGGCAAACAGCAGTCATGATTCCAGCAGACGATGAACTGCTAAGAATCTATACAGACCACGACGAAGCATCGTGATTTTCTGCTCGTTTAGCCATCTGGTGAAGGCAGCGTTCTCATAAAGCGCCGCAGGAGAGTTCGATCCTCTCAACGAGCATAGGACAGTCTAAAAACTGTCCCTCTTGACTTTCTAAGTCATCCACCTTATAATTTCAAGGTAATCAAACAAAGCAATGGCAATTACTTCTAAGTTCAAAAAAGACATTAACGTTCTTCGTGGTGCGGCAAATGGGGAATTTTATCTAGATGTAAAAAATCCTAAACTTTATAAGAAAGTTCGAAAGTATTATGAAAGTGAAGGTGTAGTTTTTTCTGGAGACCCAGAAGATGATTATGAAATGTTGATTGATTATCTTTATGAAGATCTTGTAGCAGTTCAATCTGCATGAGTTAAAGTCATGGAGAGACATTAAAAACCCTGGTCGGAGATTTATTCCCCCCTTTAGTTAATTATGGTCAGTATTCAACAAGTAAAACTTTTATTAGTTTTCATTCCTTAATACTCAATTAATTAACTAGTCACGGAGAGACTTTAAAAGTACTGGTGGAGTCAATATGACCCTATTTCACACACAACACACAAATTAGGAGAATGCCTATGACACCTTATGAACTTCGCTTTGAAATTTTCAAACAGGCGAATGGGTTGGCACAAGATGAATACCATTGTAAATTTGCATTGGTAGAGCAATGGAACAATGAAAATTCAGTTAAAATGGATTATCCGGAGTTTCCAACTTATGCCGAAATCGAAAAACTTGCAGATAAAATCAATTCATTTGTAAGTTCAAAATAGGTTTCTTGCCATTCCTTAAAAGGGCAAGTGGTGCGGATGTGGAGGTTACTCCCGCCTGGTTTCCAATTTCCAGTCAAAGAATTGGTGGCGAGCCTGATAGTTATCTTAAGGGAAGTGATTGACATCACTTCCCTTTTTTATTATAATTAAAAAAAATATTCACAACATGATAACAATTAATTATTTGTCTCATTGTAGACCAATCGAGTATTGGAAAATAACTTCTTATTTTTTAAATAAAATTAAAGAAGAAAATAAGAGAAAAATAAAAATCAATATCTTAGCGACCAATTCTGATAATTGGGAAGAATATATTGATGGTATTAATATTGAAATATTCACCTTTACTCAAAACAATAATTATCTGGATAAAGTTGATTGTGCATTAAGAACTGGTGGAAAATATTCAATTAAACTTGATGAGGATTGTTTCATAAACAATCATATATGGGATTATATGATTGAGAATATTGACTTTTTATCTGATGATAAAAATTACTTAATTTCCCCTTTACTATCAAATAACATTCCTTTAGTTGATTATTTTTTAGAAGGTTTTGTTTGTTATAAAGATTCTATCTATGAAGACTTTTCAAATCAACAGATGCCAAAAGGTCTTTGGGGAGTTGATTATTCTGGAATAGTATTTGATAAATGGGATGCTGAAAATTTTTATGAGCAAGTATCTAATTTAAACTCTCCTCTTAAAGGTATTCATCCAATAAGAATTTGTGCTGATGCTCAAATCAAATTAAACGATTATATTCGAGACAATTTTGAGCGAATGAATATGAAATATGATTATTCATTCGTTGAGTTCAATAGACCATATTTTACAATCAATACCTTTGCAATTAAGACTGATGATTGGAAAAGAGCATTAGAACTTGCATCTTATGATAGTTTTGATGAAATACAAATTAACAACTACGGAAAAATAAACGACAAAAAGTTTTATTATATTGATAATTCATTCTCAATACATACACTATACAATACGATGTATGGCAATAAAAATGTGTGGAACATTGGTATTGAAAATGGTCAAGAATACGAGTACGAATTTGTAAATTCTATTTTGGAGAAATTAAAATGATTCATTGTATAGGAGATAGTCATTCTGCAGTCTTTAGTGGGGAAGAAAAGATGCAACCCACCTGGCCAGAACCAGCATCAAATCTTTTACCATACTTTACTTCTTACCGGATTGGTCCAGCAACTGCATATCAATTAGCAAATAAACAGCAGTTAATCGAATATCTTATAAGTACAATTAGATTCAATCCTGACGATAGATTAATGTTTTGTTTTGGTGAAGTTGACATTCGAGCACATTTGATTAAGCAATCTCAAATGCAAGATAGGCCAGTAGAAGATCTTGTGATAGAATGTGTAAGTAGATATGTTAGTGCTCTAGAATACTATAAAAAATTTGATGTAGATATTTTAGTTTGGGGTCCAATTGCTTCTTGGTCAGATGAGAAAGTATATACTGGAGGACCTTCATTTGGTACAAATGTAGAACGAAACAATGTCACAAAACTTTTTAATGATTATCTAAAAAATGAATGTGATGATGTTGGATTTGAATTTATTTCAATTTTTGAAAAGATGTTGAATGAAGACTTTACTACAAAGAGTGAATTGTTAGATGATTGGGAAGGATCGCATATGCATTTGTCTCAAAGGGCAATGCCATTAATCTTGGAAACGTTTAAGGATAGGGAATTGATTTGATGAAAAAAGTAGCTTTAATTACTGGTATTACGGGTCAGGATGGTTCGTATCTTGCAGAACTTCTATTGGAAAAGGGATATGAGGTTCATGGAATTGTTCGTAGAGCATCTCTAATCAATACACATCGAATTGACCACATTTATGACCAATTGAATCTTCACTATGGAGATTTAACTGACTCTACGAATCTTGTTGGAATTATTCAAAAAGTTCAACCAGATGAGATTTATAATCTTGGTGCTCAGAGTCATGTAAAAGTTTCTTTTGAGATGCCAGAATATACTGGTCAAGTTGATGCTCTAGGAACACTCCGCGTATTAGAGGCAGTTCGACTTCTCGGTATGAATGATGTTCGGATTTATCAAGCATCTACTAGTGAATTGTACGGACTAGTTCAAGAAATTCCTCAAAAAGAAACAACGCCATTTTATCCACGTTCGCCATATGGTGCCGCTAAAATTTATGGATACTGGATTACGAAAAACTATCGTGAATCGTATGGAATGTATGCTTGCACGGGGATTCTTTTTAATCATGAATCTCCTCGCAGAGGTGAGACATTTGTTACTCGTAAGATTACTAGGGCGCTAAAAGCAATTGCAAATAATGAACAGGAAATTCTTTACCTAGGAAATCTAAATGCAAAACGGGATTGGGGACATGCTAAAGACTTTGTAGAAGCAATGTGGCTAATGCTTCAGCAGGATACTCCTGATGATTATGTTATTGCTACGGGAAAACAGTATTCTGTTCGCGAGTTTGTAGAAAAAGCAGCACCTTATTTTGGGATGCAAATTACTTGGAGAGGTGAAGGATTAGGTGAAATTGGATATGATGTTTTTACCGGAAAAGAGGTTATTAGAGTAGACCCTAAATATTTCCGCCCTGCAGAAGTTGAAACCTTACTTGGCGATGCTTCTAAGGCAAAAGAAAACCTGGGATGGGAACCCAAAACAACATTTGATGATTTAGTAAAGGACATGTGTGAAAATGAACTTTGATTCTAAAATTTTGGTTGCTGGCGCAAATGGAATGGTTGGGTCAGCAATTGTGAGAAACCTAAGAGCAAAAGGATATCAAAACATTATTGAAGGTACTCGATGCAGAGTTGATTTCTGCGATCAGGAAGAGACCAAAGCATATATGGAAATGATGAAGCCTGATTATGTGTTTGTTGCTGCTGCTAAAGTTGGCGGCATCATGGCAAACAATAATTTTAAAGGAGACTTTCTTTATCAAAATCTGCAAATTCAAAATAACATCATTCATTATTCCATGGTAAATGATGTTAAAAAACTTTTATTCCTTGGTTCTTCCTGCATTTATCCAAAGATGTGCGAACAACCAATTAAAGAAGAATACTTGATGACTGGTCCTTTGGAACCAACAAATGATGCATACGCAATTGCTAAGATTGCTGGTATCAAAATGTGTCAGTCTTATAGGGAACAATATGGATTCAATGCCATTTCATTGATGCCTACCAATCTTTATGGTCCCAATGATAACTTTGATTTAGAAACTTCTCATGTTCTTCCTGCAATGATTGCAAAGTTTCATTTTGCAACTACTGAAGGATACCTTATTGATATGGGTGGTCCTTGGTATGGAACGGTAAGACTTTGGGGAGATGGTTCTGCTCGAAGGGAGTTTCTTCACGTTGATGATCTTGCAGAAGCTTGTTTTACTTGTATGATGAATTATAATGATTCTGAGCATATAAATGTTGGGACTGGTGAGGATATTACTATTAAAGAACTTGCTCAAACTATTTCTAGAGCTGTTGGTTTTCCTGGAGATATTGAGTGGGACAAAACTAAACCAAATGGTACACCAAGAAAAGTTTTAGATGTAAGTAAAATTAAATCTATTGGATGGGAACCTAAAATTTCTTTGCTAGAAGGAATTAAAAAAACTTATCAGTGGTACGAAGAAAATGTCAAATAAAGTAGAAAAACCTTGGGGAAGTTATGAAAACCTCATGGATGAGGAATATGGTAAGGTAAAGAGAATTATCATTAAACCAGGAGAATCTCCAAGTTATCAATATCATCACAAAAGATCTGAAGTTTGGGTAATTTTAACTGGACTTGCAAAGATTAAAATTGATGGTAAAGTTACCTGCCATAATCCTGGAGAAATTGTTATCATCCCAAAAGAACATAAGCACCAAATTGAAAATATTGGAGATGATGATTTGATTTTTGTTGAAGTTCAAGTTGGTGAATATTTTGGTGAAGATGATATTGTAAGGGTTGAAGATAAGTATGGAAGAGTATAAAGTATTACTTACCACTAGTGGACTAGGATCTAGACTTGGAAACCTAACTAAGTTTACAAATAAGAGTCTTGTTAGATTGGGAGATAAACCAGTTATATCTCATATCATTGAAACCTATCCCAAAGGAACAGAGTTTATTGTTACTCTAGGGCACTATGGTTCTCATGTAAAACAATACTTAAATATTGCTCATCCAGAATCAGATATAACTTTTGTGGATGTTGATAATTACATGGGTGAAGGTAGTAGTCTTTTGTATTCAATATCTTTATGCGAAGAATACCTAAATCAACCTTTTATTTTTCATGCTTGCGATACTCTTCTTTCTGAAGATTATGTGAGCAAAATTGATTTTTCTAGTAATTGGTCTATTGGATGTTTAGGAAAAAACAGTCAATCTTATAGGACAATTAATTCATTACACAATGATAAAATTTCATCAATCAATGAAAAGGGTGAGAGTAATTACAACTATGTTTATGTTGG
>Ga0255768_10001941_pt1 | contig 20912 bp, 24 predicted proteins | sample 071ome_33_FD_179983 | JGI IMG/M metagenome (GOLD analysis project Ga0255768, IMG submission 179983) | Coastal salt marsh microbial communities from the Groves Creek Marsh, Skidaway Island, Georgia - 071412AT metaG (version 2) | ecosystem: Environmental > Aquatic > Marine > Intertidal zone >...
AGCATTGATAGGAGAAACTTGTACGGGTTGAAGAATCTTATGATCGACTAATCGTTTCCTGGCAGAGATGTCATCTGGCGCATTCCGCCTGTGTTGATGTAGCCGGCCCTGTGCCTGTTCTGTTCTGGCTCGTCATCCGACACAAGAAGTATATCATTCTCGTCGATCATTCTCACCTCTAGTTCGATACCTTTTTTCTTGACCTTGAACGCCCGGCTCCATCTGCCGTGTGCCACGAGAACCCACTGTCCGATCTGGACGTCTTCCTGTTCCTTGCCCACTGCGTAGACCTTGGCCCATCTAGGGTGTATGCCATCCGCTGATCCGTCATCGTCTATGAGAATGATACCACCTTTTGATTTTGTCTCGCCGAAGTGCATGTCTGATACCAGCACACGCTTCTTGAGTGGTGTTATATCGTAGTCAACGGTGTACTGCTTTCCGCCGTGTGATCCAAATCCCTTTGATTGTAAGTCTTCTATCTGTCCCATTGTAGGATTATTTTAACAGATTTATTTTGCTTCGTCAAGTGCCACACACTGATCTTTTGTGGCAGGTAAACCTGTCTTCTTGTCATACAGCCAAACGTACGAATAAGTGATCTTGTCATCATTTACTTCACATTTTTTTCCAAATGACAGTCTTGGATCTTTGATTGAACAGGCGGACATTAAAAATAAAATTGATAATGTTACTATAATTTTTTTCATCTATTTTATTCTAATCCGTCAAGAGCCGCGTCTATACCTTTTTTGTCGGTGCTCTCTGTCTTGGGTTTGAATGTTGAGACCGGCGTTGGTTCTGCTTCCACAACAGGCTCTGGTGCCACTACCTTCTTGGGTGTGGGTGCTACCGTCTTCTTGGCCGCTGGTTTTGGTGCCACTGGTGTGATATTCTGTACCGTCTTCACTGGTTCCACTGTGGGAGCCGGTGTTGGTTTGTTCTTGGTCGGTGTATCATCTACCATGCCTTTGGGTTGCTCGTAGTATTTCCTCATGATGGTCTCTTTGGGTGTTATAACTTGTCCACCTGCTCCCAACTGATCTCCCCTGGCGTTGACCTTCATGTTACCAACCGCTGGAATTGACTCATTGGCCGCTCTCAGTTTCTCTATGTCTATCATGCGTCCCTGCATGGTCCTGTACATTTTTTTTCTGGGTGCTCTTGCTACCATAATAATATGCTCCTATATTGATTACTTATCATCGCAGGAATTCAGTGATGTCCAAATTGTACAGCAAGGGATTGATCTTGTGTACACCTATCAGGAACAAACAGAAACTGGCTACCGAACTGCCCCTGCCCACTCCCCATACTATGTTGTTGGCCCTGAGTGTGTCTACGAAATAGATCAAGAACTGTAATACTTTAATAAATCGTTTTTTCTCGAACAGGCCATATTCTAACTGTACCCTCATTCTTTCCTCGTCATTCTGGCATCTCTCCAACAACCATTGTAACACATTGATCTGGTAATAAGATTCTGGCATGTGCCAATTGTTAATATTTTCATCATCAAACTCCTTTAACGATTTCCTAACAGGTGCTTGACTAATGATTGGTAGGTCCAGACCTAATTCCTTTAGTGAACTACTATATTTGGTGATGTCATTTAAAAATAATTTTGATATGTCAAAGTTGGGATCAGTGTATATCAGATCAATGACGTCGTCTTCCGTGAATATGACGTCACCGTGCTCATTTGTCTTTGTCTTTTCCACCATCTAGAACCTTTGGGTTGAACTCGAATATTTTAGCATGTTCCTGGTGTCTCTTGTCAATGGTAATCTCATTGTTGCTCCAACTGTAGTGTCCCGTGTATATGCCCTTGTCCAGTTCCTGATCATAAGTTGCCGTGTCCGGCCTCAACCACCACGGATCAAACTTGCTGAACTTCGCCGAGAACCAGTCAGGCCTATCTAATAGTATAAGCTCATTGCTGTCCTTGTCAACCGTGTAGGTAATACCATCTCCCTGCCATGAGCTGAGATCTATGTGGTTTATGGTTATCTTGCTATCCAGTATGCTGTTGGCCTTGCAGAAGCACACCGCGGCCATGATCTGGTCATAGGGTGGTTTTGGTAATTCAATGAACCTGTTGGTGCTGTTCTTCTTTAAAATGTTATACAGCGGTTCGTCCCGCCACGTGGTTATGGTGTTGGCGAACACCTGCTCGAACAGGTTCTTCAACCTGTCAAAGTACTCGGTCTGCTCTTTCAAACTTGGGGTGTGTGGGGTCAGTGATACGTTCAACTTGTACTCATTGGCGAACAGTTCACCGTCCACTATGATGATGCTCTTGAATCGGGTCTTCCAGGTGAATGTGTTTGACATCAGGAATATTTACTATTCCATGTTGATCAGGTCGCCTAGGTCTGGTTCGTTCCTCAGTTTCTTGTGGTTCTTGTGCCATTCCTCGATCCTTCTCTCTCGGATGGCGTTCTGGTAGGTCTGTAGGGCGCGCTGGAGGTTCATCAGCATCTCTGGATTCCTGCCACGCCTGGCTATGGCAACTTTTCGAGATAACTCCTTGATCCGCTTGGATATGTCCTCGTCACTCATGTTGCCTATCTCTTCTTGTAATGGATGGAAGTACATCAGACTCCTTTACTCGTTAGGCGTATTGTTTGCCCAGTTGGTGCATCAGCACCGTTGTGCCACCGTCCGGTGACATGAATTCATACAAAGCACGACCTAGACCTGGTGCTATGGTGTCTGACGTGCCGTCACTGCCGTAAACGTTGTCTGCCTTTATCACGGCACTTGGAAAGATCAGATTGGTCGCTCCCGATGACACAGTCACATCTAGTATGATCCTGCCCAATGCACCTGAAGGTGGAAAGTTTATAAAATCGAATGTGGTGTCCGCGGTTATGGTCAGTGTCTGGTAGTGTCCGTTCTCGTGATTGAGTGTTACCGAACCACTAGCAACTGATCCGTGTGGGTACACTGTCTCTGATGTGTCCTTGAATTTTGCCCTCGTTACTTCGTTATCGGTAAAGTTACTAGATGCATTAAGATTAGCCTTGTTTGTTTGTAAATCTTCAATCTCACTTTTTGCACTCATGAAATTACTTTTAGTCGCACTGAAGTTGTCTCTAAATCCCTGAGAGTTGTTATCTTGACCCGCTTTTGGAAAAGATGTAGTTATGTTACCTGGTACTATGTTGCTTGCCATTAGAATATTCCTTTATCTCTAAATCTTAGATATTTATCGTTAGATCTTTCTACCCTGATAATTGTGCCTGCTGAAGGCACTTCCTTAGTAAAGGTTATCGTGGTCTTCCTATTTGTGGTGTCGTGTGTGAGCTCAATTCCGTACTCGTGATCTGATGATCTCAAGGTGTTGTCCGCAGTCAACCATGCGGGATCGATGTTGTTGTCTGCCGTGACACCGTTACCCACGTAGACACGGCTGGTACCTTCCAGAACCATGATGTCTTGTTCATGCACTATCTCATTCAACTGGAATGTTGTGGTGGTTCCATCCGCTGTGAATTCCTCTGGGGACACCACGCTCTTGCTGACCTGGTACCTGTCTATGGTGAACGCTATGTTCTTAAAATTCAATTCCTTGTCCTGTATCCTCTTCTTTATCAGTGCGGCGGTTCCTGGTTTACAGTAGCATATGGGAACTGCCATCACGTAGCCCAGTGGTGCTAGTCCGCCCACCTGTGTGGTCTTCATCCACAGTGGCAGGTAGTCCCATTCCTTGTGTCCTAGACTTTTCATCCTGGACCTCATGTTGGCCACAGCGTTTGGATATATCTTCTCCATGTATCCCAGGTCCGCGCTCAGTTGGTTGGCGTACCTGACCTTAGATCCTGATGTGCTGAATGCCAGACCACCGTCCGTGGTCACTTCGTATTCCACGTAGTCCGCTGTGGCGTTCATGCTTGACGCCCTAGGTCCCAGCATGGGTTTGACCACGTCGTCCCTCAGTGTTATTGAACTGGAAACTGACATCCCGCTGTTGTTGACCAGGTTGTCCTTGATCTCTATGTAGACCACTTCGTATTTGGTCATGGTGCCTTCCTTGGCTATGGCAGTCTTGAGATCACCAAAATATAAAGTCTTGGGTGCGTGGTTCTGTTCCATCTGTTGTTGGAACGCAGTCAGTGTCTGTGCCTCCAGTCCCGACAGCATCAGCATGTCGGGCTTCTGTCTCATTCCGAAATTTGGATCCTCTGGCCTGTACACATAGGCCGGCGAGTTGATGTTGGGATCCTGTGCTATGTTGTAAAATATGTTCTGGTCTATGAACGAGGTGGCGTGTCCGGTCATGTTGCCATACTCGGTCTGCGTGTATGGTATGTTGATGTTGAGCGTGAACTCCTTGGAAGTGGCCGCCGCCTGGTACTGGTCACTCACAGTCACTGTGAACGTGTATGTGTATGCTGTTGTCGAGTCTTGTATATCTCGGAAATCGCTTGGATCTATGATTCCTATCAGGTTGCCCTGTGATGACAGCGTGATTCCCGGGGGCAGTGCGCCGGATGTCACTGAATAAGAAAGTACCCTGTCCGTCTGTTCCGCCACGGCTTCTATGGCCAAAGTGCTTGGTATGTCCGCGGTCAGCGTGCCTATCACGGCGGGCGTGGTGAACGCTATACCTATATCTATCTCGCCTATCACCTTCATGGTGAATGCCTGGTCAGTGTAAACGTACACTCCCGGTGATATCGTCCTGTTGGCCCTGACTGTGAAGTTGTAGTCCACTTCCACAGTCGACTGCCTGGCCAGCGTTCCGTATATCTCGCCTGAAGTGAGGTCTATGGCCAGTCCAGATGGCAACGCGCCCGACTGTATGCTGTACTCCAGATCCGCCTGTAAGGGATCGAAATCCTCCACATCGATCTTGATCACTACTTCGTTGTCATGCCTGAAAGTTCCCAGGTCGCTGGCCGTGGAGAAGATGGGTCTCCTGCTGGCGCTGAAGTCTATCGTCAGTGGCGAACCACCTAAGGTGTCCATGTCTATGGTAATCTCGGTGTTGTCTATCCTCCAGTAGTCCGCCGAGTAAACGAATATGCTGTTGTTCTGTTCAACGTAACTGGTGCCGTCCGAGACCCTGACGATGAAATCGAAATTCTTGGTAACACTCTTAGTGGTCACCGTGCGGTCAAAGATGTTGTTGAATCTGTCGTCTGCGCCATCACCAGAATATCCACCACGTGGTTGTGATTTGTTGTCCTCGGTGAGTTGCACAATACCTGAAATCAGTCCAGACCTGCTCATTGTCACTCCTGGTGGCAGTGAACCCTGCACTATCTCGTAAACCAATGTCTGTCCGGCCTCGGTATCCGTGTCCGTGGCCTGCATCTGTAGTGATATGCTTGAACCATCTAGAATCCAGTACAGTCCCACACGTGTGGAATCATCCAGTTGCAGTTGTCCTGATGCTGTGGTGAAAGTTGGTGTGTCCGCGCCCTGCACGTCCAGACTAAATGTCCTGTCTGTGATTTGGGCACCGGCCGTGGCTCGCACGACGAAGGTGTAAAGAGTTCTTTTGGCAACCTCGGCCGGAGTACCTGTCAGTAGGCCTGTAGATGTGACCTGCATTCCTGCGGGTAGGCTTCCTGCTATCACGGAGTAAGTCGTGGCATTGGTAGCATCTAGTTGTAGCGAAAATGACGCCTGTTCTTCAATAGTTGCTAGTTTACCTGCTGTGGTTGTCCACACTGGTGTTGCCATTAAAATACTCCTTACACGGGTATTTATTGGCGATTACCTGCTATTATTCTGTGTACGAATCCAGTGTTCCAGGTGCTGTCTGAGTCGTTCACGCTCGATCTTGTCTGATTCACGCCGTATGGCCTCTTCAAGCCTTGCGATTTCTGATCGTGGTGATCGTCCTCTCCTGTCGTGGTGTCTCTTCATAATTGTTTCGTTTTGAAACTATGTTTTAGCTCTATTACGCTTCGTCGTAGAACGGTATTACCCTAGTCGTACCAGCGATCTTGATCTTGATGTAACCGGTAGGTGTAGCCGGCAGTGCGTTGGCACCTCCCGCCGATCCAACTGTGGTCTGTGTTGGTGTCAAGATGTCGATCAATCCTGTACCGTCAGTATCTAGTTGCAGGTCAGCGTTAGAAACGTAAGTGGTGATCTTATTATCAGTAATTGCAATTTGATCCACTACCACTGATCCTGTACCGTTGGCTTCTAATATTAGATCTTCGTTTGTTACGTTGGATTGAATCTTTGCTCCGGTGTTGATGAATAATGTATCCTGCACTAGTGCTGTTGTCAATGCCATGATCCCTGGGACAGATATTGTTGTTGCGTTGAGGGTAATTGCACCAGACCCATTTGGTTCAATTGTTAGACCGCCATTACTGTTTGTGGTGCTTATCGTGTTGCCGTCGATTCTGATGTTATCAACATCTTGCTGTCCGGTGATATTGACATTACCTGTTATGGTTTGTCCGACCGTGGTCATCGTATTTTGAATGTCGATCACTCCAGTACCGGACGCCGCAAGTTCTAGGTCGGCGTTGGTGGCGTTAGTTGTAATTTTGTTGTCTTTGATTCGTACGTAGTCGACATCAGACTGTCCTGTTACCGTGTGTGTACCTGTGGTGGTTATGTCTGCAGTGGTCAATGTACCTGACACAGAGGCGTTGCCCGTGATGTTGGTGTTAGACTGCAGTTCCACCGTGCCTGATCCTGAGGCAACCAACTCGAGGTTGGCATTTGAGGCGTTGGTCGAAATGGTGTTGTCATCGAATGTCAGAGAGTCAACAGTTACCGATCCTGTCATCGTAGCACCGTTGATTGTTGGTGCGGTCAAAGTTTTACCAGAAAGTGTTTGTGAGCCGGTCAGTGTGGCCACTGTAGAATCGATGTTGATCGTAAGTGTCTGTCCAGAACCTGCTGTATCTATTCCCGTGCCCCCTGCTACGGTGAAAGTCTGTGAATCGAGATCCACAGAGAGTGCTCCACCTGAATCACCTTGGAAGTCTAAGTCCTGTGCAGTGACCTGTGAGTCAACGTAGGCCTTGATCGACTGCTGTGTGGCCAAGGCAGTTGCGGAATCTGATCCCATGGCGTCCTCGTCTAGTATTGACGTGACAGTGGCCCCAGATGCCAGTGCCAGTGAAGTGCTTAGTGTGGTTGCACCATCTACTGTTAAATTTCCTGTTGCTCTTATGCTGTCGTCGACGAGAATCTGTGTGGAGTCCTCTGAGCTGATTGTACTCCCAGCTATCCTTATGGCTGAAGCGATCACCCCGCCCGTGCCCGCTGGTAAGATCCTGATGTCTTCGTTTGATCTAGTTGAAACTATGTTCCAACCGTTGATGTCTAGATTGGCGGCCAGTGTGTTTGAGTCACCGTCATCACCATACAGTTCTGTGAAATTTTCGTTAATTTTTGTAAAGGCAGTTCTTAACGGATCACCTGTTCCGTCATTTGCTGTTGTTCCTATATTAATTGTCTGTTTTGCCATGTGTTGTTTATCCTTTTGTTATGGATATTTATCGTAGATTCTATAAACCTAATGTGATTTATTAGACGTTTATCACTGTTTTTATAAATTTGAACGTGGTGCTATCGCTAGACAGAGGAGTCACCCTAAGTCTTACATTTCCTGTGTTGATGTCTACTGAGAACGTAGATCCTGTACCTGCGGTTGAACTCACCACTGATGAAGTCATGTAGGCCACTGATCCGTCATGTACCACGTGTATGCTGTGTAGAGTGTATCTTCCGTTAGTGTTGTCGGTCTCTACCATATCGTATCTCGCCGCTCTGTAAGAGGCTGTGGCAAAGGTATCCACGTTGGTGGTCGTGGAACTGGACGTGGTCACCGTACCATCTGATGTGTCACCATGTGTCAGTGTGACTAGTCCTTCTATGTTATTCGCCTTGAGTGTGCCTGATATGTTGACGTCGTCGTTGATCTGTATGGCCGAACTGTCATCACTGCTCAGTTCATTGGTGACGATGATGGGCGCGTTCAGTGTGCCCGTAATTCTCACGGCATCCTCGATCAGTATCTGACTGGAGTCGTCTGATCCAATAGTGTTTACTGAAAGGTCACCCCTGACAACAAGGTCCTGTGTCGTGGTGTCGCCGCCATTGACTATCAGGCCGCCGCTGACGTTCACAGAATCATCCAACTGTATTGCGCTGGAATCGTCTGATGTTATGGTGTTGACCCGTAGTGTCTCCGCGATCTTGATCGCTGTGGAATCATCTGAACTGATGGATGTGCCATGCAGTCTCAGTGCACCCAGCACAAGGTCTCCCGTGCCAGATGGCGTTACATAGAGGTCCTCGTTGGATCTGGTGCCCTCTATGTGGTTGTCCCTGATCTGTATGCCCTCCAGTTCTATAACTCCCGTGCCTGACGCTGAAAGTTTGAGGTTGGCGTTTGAGGAGTTGGCTTTGATCTCGTTGCCCTCTATGGTGATCTGTGAAGTGACCGGTGATGCCGCGTACAACTCCGTGAACATGGAGTTGATAGAGATCATGGCTGACCTCAGCGTGTCGCCCGTGCCGTCGTTTGCGTTAGATCCTACGTTTAGTACTGTCTGTGCCATAAATTTTAAACTATTTATGGTTACGGAGCACTGCTCTTGTACGGGTGGTCGACTGGCAGATTAGCCGTCAAACCCCACTTGTGGGCCAGGTATCCTTCTGCTTTTTGAAAATCTGCTATGTTTGTGCCACCCGTGCCGGGCGCACCTGCCACTGTGAAAAATTCGGCAACACGACCATCAGTCCTTTCGTTGGCCCTGTTACGCATTATCCTCACATCTTGATTTTGATTTATAGCATTATCGTAATCATTGACCGGCGTGAATGCATCACTGCCGTTTGTTCTCACTGCAATTTGGTTTCCGGTCTTGTTGAATATGGTGCCCACAATATGGTAGTTGTCTAGGCTGAGTCCGCTATCAAATGCCTCTAGGTTACCTATGGTGCTGGATATCCTGTTGGAACCCAAAGCGTCCAGGTCCAACTCACCGTTGAACACACTGGCGTTACCGGCGCTGACGGCATAGTCCCTCTTGCTGGTGCCTGACACTGTGTTGTTTTCAAAACTGTAAAGACTGTCTTGAGAATCATCTACTGAATCAATCAAGAACACACCAATGGCCCAGTGGTTGCCCGATCCGTCTGTCTGAGCCTGTTCGCTTGTTGTTGTGAAATCTTCGTTTGACGAGGCAAGGAAATCAAACACCGGTTTACTGTTGAGTGCTGAACTTACCACGGTAGGTGTGCCGTTGACTGTGAATGAGTAGTTGCCTGCTTTATCTGTGACTGCTGTGACTGTGGATCCGCTCGTTGTGTAACTAGTAGCATCACTGGCATCAATCCAAACAGCAGTGGTGATGTCCGTGCTAGGATCCCAAGCCGCTTGTCCCCATTTCAGAATTACAATACCTGAGCCACCTGCTCCACCACCTGCTGAATTAAATGAGGGTGAAGATCCACCGCCACCACCATTACCACGATTGGTTGTGCCAGCGGCACCATCGAAAGGACCACCATTATAGCCTCCTGTGCCTCCCACACCATACGTGACGCTTGAACCCGATAGACTTGAAGCAACTCCGGCACCACCCGCTCCTGGGGATCCACCTCCAGCGCCACCGGCTCCTCCAGCGCCACCTCCACCGCCACCGTCAGTACCACCACCATTGCCATCACCTCCAGTGGGTGCTGTTGTGGTGCCTACCTGTGCGGCTTCACCTGTGCCTGTGTTTGTTCTTGATCCTTTGCCGTATCCACCGCCCAATGACGTGATTCGACCAAATACGCTGTCATCTCCATCTTGACCACCTGTGTTGGTTCTTGTGTCTGGTCCACCTGCTCCGCCGGCTCCCACAGTGATGTCGTAGGCCTTGTTGGGCCTCACGTTCATTGTGCCTGTGCGAACCATACCACCGGCTCCACCGCCACCACCAGCGTTGTCATATCCAGTACCGCCACCACCTCCACCGCCTACCACAAGGTATTCGACTGAAGTTACTCCCAATGGGGCAGTCCAGGTGTCATCACCAGTGCTGGTGAATGACTCCACTGTCTGTGAAACAGTGACGTCTCTGCTTGATTTGTTTAAATTACGTTTGATGTCAGGACGATTTAGTTTCCTATCATACACTCGCATATATCTAAGTTCACCATCGAATGTTGTGCCATCACCTTGGTTGGTGATATCTGACGTGCCGAACGCCACGTGAAATGCGCCTGCACTGTCCATGGGATCATCCCAGGTGGCGGCCACGTTGCAGACCTGCCTACCATTTATGAATCCCTTGAAACGAGTGCCATTATAGGTCAAACAGAGATGATACCACCTTCCAAATTCAATGGCTTCTGTTGCACCTGAACTTGTGATGCTTGACCCTCCCCAGAGACCAAATTCTACGTTGCCTGAAACGATTTCAATGGCACTATGATGATAACCTGCTGTGGGATCAGACTGTCCCGCGTAGGTGACCACTACTCCGTTGTTGGTTGGTTTACAAAAAACTTCAACGGTGTGAGCGGGATCCACTCCCGTGATATGATCTGAGATGTCAGGTGTGACAATGTAGTCACCAGATGTCCAGACAAACTTGTCCACGCTGAATGACGGTGCGCCAACTATGGTGCCGTTGTTGCCGTTGCTGGTCAAATCTGTGAACGTGGTTCCGCTTCCACCGTAACTGGAACTGTCGCTGGCATCGTAGTGAACGACCAAACCGTTTTTCTTGATAGTGGCGAATCCAAATGAATCTGTACTTGCTCGACGACCACCTGTGAATGAGCCATTATAACTGCTTACGAAAGGCATTGGTTACTCCTTATCCAAAGTCAACCAATTGTCCTAGCACTGTGTAGGTTCCGCCCACATTCAAGATACTGAAACTCACGACGTCAATGCCGTTGTCTGTGCCGATTGGCTGTGAACCACCCTGCCAGTTCAGTGTCTGTGCCGAACCACCGATCTGTACCGCTGTTGGAATGTATGCTGTGGCACCCTGCACGATCACTAGAGTCAGTGTGGTTGCGTAACTGCTGGTTAGACTTAAATTGGTAAAGTTTGCCGTCCAGTTGGCACTTGGTGTGGTGTGTCTAAACACGTGACCGTTGTCACAATCGTGTGTGACTGTGCCAGTGGCGCTGGTGAGTGTGCTGAAGGATTCTTGAACTCCCGTGTCGAACAGGGCATCACCGTTGAAATTAAATGTTGCGTTGGCCACAATGTTGCCTGTGCCTGATGTGGTCAGAGTCAAATCACCATTGGAAGGTGAACTGATGGTGCTTCCTGTGATGGTCAAGTCACCAGTTGAACCACCGCCAACTGAATCTGCGTATGCTTTCACAGCCGCTGATGTTGGGATTGTGGTGTCGTTGTTGTTTGAACCTATGCCTTCCGCGGCAGTGACAATGGCCGCGGCCTTGAAGTCTGCCACGTCGATGTTTGAGATCGAGTTACCTGTGCCTTCAACGTCAAATGTTTTGTTCGTGAATGTTAAAGTGTCTGACGCTATGTTGGCGTCCTGTGCATCCACGTAGTCAATTATGGCACCTGCTGTGACCAGTGCTGTGTCTGAATCATTTGATGCAAGTGTTTCTGCAACATTTATAATGGCCGATCCGGCAAAGTCCGCAACTTCTAGATTGCTTATACTATTTCCAGTGCCGTTGGCATCTATTGTTTTGTTTGTCAGTGTGTCCGATGAACTGGCTGTGATGTAACTTGTAAGATCTGGTCCTGTGATGGTTAATGTGTCACCTGAAACTGCTGTGGTTATACCTGTGGCACCTGCCACTTTGAATGTCTCTCCCAGTGTTACCGCTGTTCCTGATGAGTCATCTCCCACCACTGTTACGGCTGTCGCTGTTGAACTGGCGGCGTCCGTTATTCCATAACCTGAAAGAGTCGTTGGTGTCGAGGTCAGATCACCAAATGCCACGCTTGTTAGGTAGGTGTTGGCGTCGATGGAATACGTTCCAGCGCCATCGGTCTTCATGAATCCAGCACTGGCAAAATCGCCGTCCACCAGTACATCCGCGTGTGATGTCTCTGAGGTTAGGTAACTTGATAGGTCTGGACCTGTTATGGTCAGAGTGTCACCTGACACTGCTGTTGTTATATTTTGTGTTCCCGCTATCTTGAACGTCTCTCCTGAATTTATTGTTGTGCCTGTAGAGTCGTCACCCACTATGGTCGTGGTCGAATTTGTTATGTAGCCCTGTGATGTCACGTATGACTGCGTGGCGTATGAACTCAGGTCTGGTCCTGTGATAGTTAAAGTGTCTCCACTCACTGCCGTTGTGATGTTCTGTGTTCCTGCTATCTTGAATGTCTCACCCGAATTAACTGCTGTTCCGGTTGAGTCATCTCCAACGAACGTCAATGCCTGTGATTGGTTTTGTGCGTCAACATAGGAGGTCGTGGCGTATGAACTCAGGTCCGGTCCTGTTATCGTCAGGGTGTCACCTGACACTGCTGTTGTAATATTTTGTGTGCCAGCGAACTTGAATGTCTCGCCCTGTGTCACAGCGGTTCCCGTTGAGTCATCACCAACGAAAGTTATATTGTGTGATGAAGAAGACAGTTGCGTGTCCACGTAGTTCTTCGTCGCGGCGTCCTGTGCTGATGTTGGGTCCGCCAGGTTGATGATCTTGTTGCCACCTAGATCCACCTGTTCATTGATCTGTATCTGTGTGCTGTCCGCTGAGCTCAAACTGGTGCCATTGAATGTGACTCCCTCTATGGTCACACCACCTGTGCCGTTGCCCGTGATTGCGATATTTCCGTTTGTGACCAATGATGTGATGTCATCATCGGTGATTTTCAATCGATCTATCTCGATGATGCCCACACCGTTGGGCTGTATCCTCACGTCGCCATTGGTCACGTCGGTGGTCAGTAGTCCACCCGTGGAATCAGATCTCATAAGACCAATGTACAACTCGTCAAAATTGGCGTTGACCTTGGTCATCGCCGTTCGTAGCGTGTCCCCCGTCGCTGGATTTCCTGCTGTTCCTGTGTCTATCGTAAGTTTCGCCATAATCTGTTATGCGTATTTATTAAATAGTGATATGTTCATCGAGACGCTGAAGACCCTGAGATTACACAACAGGGAGAGCAAACTGGGTGTCCCCCACACCTTCCGACGCACCTACACCATATACGTTTTCCAGTGTGACGCCTGTTCCAACATCTTCATGAGGCCCAAATCGCGGGTCGACGTGCAGAGGGCATCCAACGACTACAAGCACGTGTGTCATCTCTGTGACAGCAAGAAGTTCGCCCAGAGCGTGGGTGTCAAGATGCGTAGGGTGTATCAGTTGGACGCCAGCAGTACCAGGGCTTTATAACTTACGCCACTTTATGTCGTCACGCGAGCCGGAGATCCATCTCTGTAGGTCAGCGTATATGCCCGACCTTATGTTGGGTTGGTCGAAGTACCATCTCAGGTACGGATTGCCCTCGAGGTATTCCTTGCGATTTATGAAGTAGAAATTGGTCTTTGGGAAACGCCTGAAGGTCTGCCTCAGTTGGTACATCCATTCGTACTTGAGATAGGCCTTCATGCTCTCGCGTCCGGGGTAGTTTATTGAGTCCTTGTAGATGTTGTTCTGTATCCGGCTGGGCGTGTCCATCTCCCACTGCTGGGCACCCATTATGTCGAACGCCAGTATCACTATGTTCCTTATGCCCGACTCCGCCGCCATCAGCACCGCACTGCATCCTGACCCTCTGGCCTCAGAGAAATCCTTGGTCTTGATCCGGCCACCCTTCTTGGTGTCGCCACCACGCCACATCCTGTAGATTTTCAGTCCAGTAGGTACGTCCATCTCCCTATCTCCGTCGCAGATGTAGTTCCAACCGCTGATGTCGTTGATGCTGTATATTTTTGGTGATTCTTTACCGTTGTTGTGCCACCGTGCGAGTTCTTCATACATCTCGGGGCTCACGGCCACTATGTGATCACACAGCATGGGATGGTCCCTGTAGATGGCGTTGCAACCATACACCACTCCCTTGCCTTTTAAATTCTGTATTGGAAATATGTTCCTGGATTCACCGTTGCCTATTACGAATGCGGTGTCCATCAGATGCCAAATGACTCTCCACAACCGCATGCGGAAGTTGAATTGGGATTGCTTATCTCGAACTGTGATCCAAAGGTCTCCTCGATCCAGTCTATCTTGGTTCCTATCACATACAGCATACTTGTCTCATCCACCACGAAACGTCCCGTGCCCCAGTCCTCTACGTGATCTCCCTTGTTCACGCTTTCCCGATCATCCGCGAATCCCCATTCGTACTTGAAGCCCGCGCAACCACCTCCCAGCACCGCCAGGCTGACAGCGTACTTGCCGGGATTTTTCTCCAGCAGTCGTTCTATCTGTTGTTTCGCCGCCTCTGTTATTTCGAATGGTTTCATACTAGTAATTATGCTTACCTGTTGCCCATGTTGTTGACTCCGATGGCCAACCAGAATCTGGAAGCGTCCCTTTTCTTCTGGAAGCTCATGTAGGCGTTCTGCTCCTCCCAGTTGTGCCACTGCTCGTCGTACAAATTTTTATTCTCGAACCACCAACCCCACTTACCCTCGCAGTTGACCTGGCACCACTCGATGCAGTCGCCCATTATGCCGTTGCTGTTCATGTCTATGTTGTAACGGAACTTCTTCTCGTAGCCGCAGTCCTCGGGTATCTCGTCCAGGTGTGCCCTGACCCGCTTGACCTTGGCCGCTTGGTAGTACTTCTTCTCCAGTAAGCTCATTCTTTATTATAGGATGACTACTTCCAGTTGTCAATGACAAACTGGTCCGCGCACTCCATCGGGTTGGGAGATCCGTGGAACACGGCCACTCGGTTGCCGGCCTCAATCTTGGCAGGTGTTCGGAACCACTTCTTACCATCCTTGGTCAGTAATTTCGTGTCCTTCAATCCCACCATCTCCCACTTGTAACTTCGTATCCACTCGTCTGGGAACCAGGTGATGTCGTCCTTGGCCCTTTTCGTGATCCAATCCTGGTCGCCATGGTTCTGTTGCATGATCTGTGCGGACCTGTCCTTGAACTCGTCCCACAGGTAGTGCATGGTACCTGACTGCCAACGCATACAACTGGAGTTTGAAAGTTTCCAGTCCTTGACCCTGCACCTGTTGAAGTCTCTGATTATGTTGAACTTGCCCGTGTGTGAGAACAAGGGATCTATGTTGTCAAATATCACCACGTCCAGGTCGAAGAACAGTATGTTGCCTTTGATGGGCATCTCGGGTGCGAACATCCACAACTTGCTCCACCATGACTTGATCCATGGGTCCTTGGGCAGTTGGACCACGTTGATGTCTGGATCCAAACCCGTGGGATCGTCTGTTAGACAGTGGAACTGGTAGGGCACCGTGGTGTGCCTCGCGACCATGTTCTTGAGAATGTTTGCATACTTGCTGATGTACTTGTTGCCCCACTTGACGCACACTACGTGATTCATTTGAGGGCCTCTATTTGTGTCTGTTTCCAATTCTCATCATTCAGTGAGTAAGGGTATTTGCATTCCACGGTCATGTTTGTTATCGTCTTGATGTTGGTTATATTTAAATTTTTACACATCGTTTGGTATGTTTTTTTATAATCGGCTTTTTTTCCAAAAGTTCCATCGATGTCTATCTGTCCTATCTTTATGTAACCCAGTGCCAGTGTTGGATCCTCCCAATCGTATCCATTCAATCCCAACCATGCTCTGTATTGGTCCATCTCCTCCTTCTTGAAATCGTGTGTGTGCTCGGTCACAGTCTGCCCCCATTCCACGTCAAACTCCCCCGAATAGTAACGCTGGTGATTGATTTCCGAACAGGTGACCTCATCCATCTTCATCCCCCCTTCATCACGGAAAACCTCGTACAGTGTCTTGCCGACCTGGCTCCAGTGCAGATACACACCGCCGAGTTCTCGATCGTATCTGTTCTGTTTGAATAGTTCGAAGTCCTCATCACGCAGATTATATCTGGGTGCTTTGAGGAACGTGGTTATCTGTGCAGGCCTCATCCAGTCTGGTTCGACAACACTTTTCCTGTATGATTGCACCCAACACTCTATCTCATGGCAGAGGTTGTTCAGTTGCCTTATGGCATATCTGGTATCTGAGTCCGCTTGCTTGTAAAGTTCTGACAAACGCCACGCAGTGCCCTGCAGTTCCTCAAAGTACCTGTGTAATTGGTTGCAGGCATCGTGTTTCAATCTCAGTCCTGGCTTTGACATCTCGTCACCATACTCACAGAGGCCCGTTGGAAGTTTATCGCTGTACTGGAAATCGTCCGCAACGAAAGGATGTATTTTCTCATAGGGTGGATCAAAATCGAATGAGTTTATCTGTGTCACGTTCTTGTTGAGTTCGTTGACCAGATAGTTGAGATCTCTTTCAGAATCAGCGAATCCCAGGAAGCAGAAGTTCTTCTCTAGTATCCTTTTGTTCCTTAGATTATCTTCCAGTGCTGACAACCACCTCCGGCCCAATGGAGTGTCGTATATATTGATTGTGTAGGAAATATCAGTTAGTCCTACTTCCACCCGGTCTTTGAGAAATTTATTTCCTGCTGTAGATTGCACTGTTGGCTCCGTGTTCCATGCACTCCACACTCTCCACGAAACATCTGCCATCGGTCATGTCCTTGACCAACTGGTCTGCGAAATGGAAGGCGTGCTCCGCGAACTTCTCGGCACCTACTCCGTCAAACTCCACTATCTCAGCGAGATCATATTTCTCTAATTCCTTGAGTTTGTCCAGGTGTGGGTCTTTCTTGTCCACCGCGGTCTTGTGATCGAAGTGATCCTCCAACCATTTCTTGAGTGGTTTCAGTCCCCCGAAGTCCACTGCCCAGTTCTTGTTGTCCAAGTTTTTACAACCAAATGTGAATCTGAATGCCAGGCTGTATCCATGTAGCAAATGGCAGTGTGAGTGGTCCGCGTTGGGTTGTCTGAACACGCAGGCCAATCCTATGTTGTGTCCGTATGTTTTAGTCGAGTAGTAAGTCATCTTTTCTCCTTGCGTTGATGACTTGCAGAGTGTTTATAGAGGGGTGAAAGTCTTGAGTCCTCTCGATCATCAGTTCAACTTCTTGTTCATCTTCTGATCAATCTCCAACTGCATGGCCGAGTCTCTTATCTTATCGGTCAGCTCGTTGGGTATATTTAATTCTCCGTCTATGATGCTCTTGAGGAAATGCACCAACACCGAGAACTCCGGCCTGTTGGCCACGGTCTCTGGGTCTATGCCATGCGTCTCCATGGCGTTGAGCAGTGCCTCTGATGTGTCCACCAGTGCCCGCATACCCCTGCTGTGTTTCTCGAAGTGCTTCATCAGGTTATGATCTTGGGTTTGGCAGGTGTCTGTATGGTCGAGAATATCCTCTTGTACTCTCCCTCGATCTTGTCGTTGATGTACGCGATCGCGATCACCTGTGCCTTGGCTATCTTTATCACTTCATCCTGTCTGGCAGTGGAGAAAAACGTGCCGAACGCCAGGCCCTGAGGTCCCTGCATCAGCACGAGTGCCTTCTCTATGCTCACGCTAGAGTCGTCGTTGCCTTTGTAATTCGCTATGACCTCTTCCCCTGAAGCCAGTTTTAGAGTGATGAGATCTCCATCTTTGTATTTTTCAAACATATCACTATTATAGACTATTGTGCGAGCTTGTCAATGTATTTCCGCAACTCCTTGTCCTGTACGTCGGCGGGAATCCTATCCATGAAGAATATCTGGTAACTGTCCGAACCGTACTTGCCGATGCCGTGTAGGTCACTGGCCTCTTTTTTATCCCATGCGAGATACTGCTCGGTCATTTTACGTATCCTCTTGGATCTCACCTCCCACATGCCCAGTGGCTTCAGCATCTGCTGTTGTGTCTTCAACCTGCCACGCAGGTAGGCCCGTGGATTGGGGTATCTCTTGAACAGTCGTGGTAGGATTATCTTGACGTGCTTACGGTAAGTGAGGTTCAGGCACATCACGGCCACCATGTGTTTCCACTCTCGGTGTGGTCCGCGTATCTGCTGTTGCACCATCAGGTGCTCCACCATTGGTTTGATCATACACAAATTATACAAGCGATTTTAGTTTTGTCAAGAAAGCAGGAATGAAATCTCTGGCCACAGTCTATCGAAATAACCAACTTTGTCAAACAGTTTTTCATTCCTGTCAATGTGTTCTTTGAAATCTTGTTTGGTTCGTTCATCGGTGACACTTTTTACTTTTTCAAAATTCGTAATTTTGGATAGGAAATACTCTTTTTCATTTGGCGTGACATCGGTCAGTAGATATTTGTGTATCTCAGCAATTACCTTGCTCAACACGTCCACACCATAATTTTCCATAGCAAGTTCTTTTGGTGCTGAATAATTTTGCCAGACAATCTCGATATTCTTTTGCGGGTGGTTTGATCCACTGAACTTATGAGGAAACAACGATATAGTTTCTTTGGCAAACTCCTTGTATTCACACAATCGTGTGGCACTAAGCAAGTGGAACAAACTCATGAATTGTATCTCATGGTCATTGATTTCTGGCGGGTTTCTAACTTCATTACCTAGAATTTTTAGATTATCGAGTAACTGTTGCCATCGAGATCCCTGTCTCACGTACTCGTATCTTTCTTCAACATTCTCGAGGCTGATGTGCCAGTTTACCTTCCGTCTCTTGAGTAATTTTTCAAATACTTTGCTCTTGGTTATGTCTGTGCTGAAATTAGAAATAACATCTACTTTCACATTGTCGGGAATAACATCGAGTAAGTCGGCGTTTTCTTTCATGAGCAACGGCTCGCCGCCCACCATGGCCACAGTTTTGAGTCTGTCACTGTTTTCTGAGAAGAACAATTTTATTTTATCCTGTTGGTCTTTCACTGGTTTCGATTCCTTAGTGGCAAGCAAAGAGGCCCACTTCGAACTGAAAAAAGGTGAACAGTAGGTACAGGTGCTGTTACAAGTATTGTTCCATCTCGCATCGAAAATAACAGGAAACTGATATTCATCACTGGCAAGATTAATATCGAAATCCTCATTCAAAGAATTGTGCCAGTCTCTTTCGCTAGATATTTTATTGTTGGATGCGTGGATGCATGATTTACAGTATTCTTCTGGTATACCTCCAGACTTCATCATTGTTCTTATTTCTTTTAATTTTTTGTGTGAAAGTGCAGATTCGATTGTATCTGTATTAATGTTTCCAAATTTAATTCCACCAGCACAACAGGTAGATATCCCACCGTCCACTTGAATGTGTAGGCCTCTCCACGGAGCCGCACAAAATGTTTTAGTCATTTTTTTTCAACTGCTTGTTGATGAATCGGGCCATGCCGTCGTAGGTCTCCTGGAACACGTTTGGATGCTGTTTCCATTCCTCTGGCATCTCCCAACGGTCATGGTTCACCACTATCCATCTCACATCGGGATCCGAATAGCCCATCAGTTTGTGGAATTGGTAGATCCAGTAAGATGGATCAACTGGTCTCTTGATGTAGGTGTAGCCCTCTGAGCCGGTGTACATGTTGTTGATCCGATCCTTCTCCAGAGGGTGTAGATCGAAACCCAACATGAATATGGCCTTGGGTCGGAACGTCAGTGCCAGGTTCGCCGCATGCGGTCCTGTGCCCCAGTGGAAAGGATCGTCCTGTCTTTTGTCGCCGGAATATGGTAAGTCTGGTAATTTCTTTACATTGGGCCATGCCGCGAACTGGTCCGACCATTTACCTCTGGTGAATATAGTTGTGCCTTTGCCCACAGCGTTGGCGGCCTGCTGGCACATATGCTTGTCAGCACACACCAAATACTCTGTGATGAAATCCCTGTAAATGGCATTACATCCAATTACCGTACTGAACGCTTTGAGTGGACTTATGTCAAATCCCCTCCTGCTCTCACCATTGCCTATTATGCTCACATACTTGGTCATCGTCGTATTTAATCACCCCTTTAGACGCACACAGAAGCACGTACACTGCTGGTAAAATTCAAATTGGAATAGTTGTACATATCACTCATTTTCGTTGATTAAATGCCATATGGTGCGATATTGATCCCATGCTTTCTTCAGCGCAGGATGTTTCCTCCTGAGCTCTATGGCCTCCGCATTTACCATTTCAGCCTCTTCGTACGCCTGTTCTTCGTCCCGGGCCCGTTGTGACTGTTCCACCAGTTTCCTGTCACCGTTTGGTAATTGTTCGTACACGGTCTCACCACCATCCGGCGACACGTATATGGGCATTGGTATTATCTTCCTACTGATCTTCTTTTTTCTCTTTGTTCTTTTCATATGTGTCATCTTCTGAGTAATATTCATAGTGGTCCGCTCCTGGGTGTGCATGTCTCATTCCACCCTTTTGCTTGGCGTCACCGTCGTGCCTGGGTATGAAGTGTATGTGTGGCCACATGATGGTCTGTCCGGCACAGCGTCCGATGTTCATGCCTATGTTGAATCCCGCTATCCTGCCTTTCTTGATCTGTTCATGACCGTAGTCGTAGGCCATGCCGTAGGACCTGCCCACGAAGTGCGAGTTGTTCTCCTTTGGTATGAATAATCTATGCCCCTCGACACAAGGATATCTGTCATCGAAAACGAAGGTGAAATCTGATTCCATGACCGGTGTGTCGTTGCTGAACCACACGCTCTCGTCGACCGTGTCGACTTTCTCAAATGGCTTCTTGTAGATAGGTTTTCTCGATGGCATTGGTTTCTATTATTCCTATCCTTATATTACTGGAATTTGGTCTGTGTCGCAACCTGATTTCCTGCCAGTACTTGGTCTTGGGCACACTGGGATTGTGATCATGCACGTCCAGTAGGTTTACCAGGGCCTTCCTGACCTTCTCCGCCCCACCGTGTTTGCGACAGGTATCTGATCTGCCCACGTGTACGATCTTGTTTCCAATTTTGATTTTATACACACAGGACAATCTT
>Ga0255768_10001942_pt1 | contig 20908 bp, 30 predicted proteins | sample 071ome_33_FD_179983 | JGI IMG/M metagenome (GOLD analysis project Ga0255768, IMG submission 179983) | Coastal salt marsh microbial communities from the Groves Creek Marsh, Skidaway Island, Georgia - 071412AT metaG (version 2) | ecosystem: Environmental > Aquatic > Marine > Intertidal zone >...
GTCAAACCAACGGTCAAGAAAGTTATGAAAAAGATTGCTAAGATCAGGGGGAAACAAGAGGAGATCTTGTCTGTAACGGAGCGCCGAGATCTTCAGCGCGAGAGGACGGAGGCGATACGGGCGCTGAAGAAGGTCTTGAAACCGAAGGGATAGAATGTCTATGTGGAGGTATGACACCACCAGGGTTAGTAACAACCACATCCGCACACACTTTATAATATGGAGACTTGGGGTGGAAATAGATACCCTGCTTCTTCAACTCGCCACAATTCTTGAGTCTGGCAATTTCAAAATCTAATCTCTTATTAGCAGTCAACTGTTTCTGTAATTCAATTTGAGTCGCTGCTGCTTCCTTACACTGGTCTTGGAGTTTCTTATCTTGTGGGATAGACCAAGTAGCACTGACACCTAATGAAAGATTATAATTATCCTTCTGCCCTGTTCTGGTGGGAACAGTATATAAGATATTTCCAGGATTATCTAAAGACCCATCATCATTTAGGTCTCTCATATCATATACTGGATCATTGTAATAAGGTTCATAAGGTTTCTGCATCGAACCAGAACCAGTTACAAATGGAGTTATGTTTAAAGTTGGTCCCTGACACTGGATCCCACCACCATAAGTGTTTGTGATGTACGGACCCTGTAAAACCTGTATTGCTTGATTAGTAACACTGCCTGAAGAGTTAGCAACAGGAGCAGCAGTGGCGCTAACACCACCCACAGTTTCAGAAAAAGCCGCAGTCGGTGATAGTAATCCACAGGCAATTATTGTGTAAAGATACTTGTGGTATCCGTGATGCTTTGGATTTCCGTAGTTCTTTGAATTATTGTTTGATTGCTTAAACCAGGACCCTGATAAGTTTCCGTGAACTGAAACGCTCCGCCTGGTGTTGTTTGTGTAAATGTCGGTCTGCTTGTTACTCCAGTCCATGATGAAGTCACTCCTTCGATTGTTACATTATTAGCACCTGTTCCTGGTGATAAGTTACCTGATGCTGTAATACCACTACCTGTTACTGAATATTGATATCCCGTGTTATAGTCTATTGAATTTATAGTTTCCGTAACCGTACTTGTTGTTTCGGTATGGGAGGTCATCGAGCCCTGTGTAAAATTTGGTACTACAGGCACTGCCCGTGAAATCGACGGGACAAATGCATAGAACAAACCCACACTTAGGGCACCGATGATACTCCTCTTCATTACTAGACTCCATTATTATTTGATGGTCAGTTCCGAAACGAATTGTCCTGTTGCCGAAGTACCAGCACCACCAGCAGTCAATGCCATCGTTCCAGCAGAATCGATTGTTCCTGCCAGTGATCCTGCAGTTCCTCCAGAATATGTTGAGGAGTTGCCCTGCAGAACTGGAGCAGTAAACTGACCAGTGCTCAGAGTGGTTTGTGCCGTTGTGGATACATCACCCTCAATGAAAGATTCTGTAAAAGTATATGCACTACCATCGGTGGTGAGACCATATGCGGTTGGGGTATATCCAACTGCACTTCCTGCAGTAAGAGAACCAAGTCCACCTACGGTTGATGGTGTAATGTTATTCCCACTTACAGAATATGTAGAACCGATTCTGTTAGTTTGAACAACGGGACTATCAACAGTCAGTTGAACACTAGAGGATAGTTTATGAGTAATATCGGCATTAGCAGGTGCCGCCATCAGTATCATTCCAAAAGCAATCAATGCTTTCTTCATTTTAGATTTTCAGGTATATAACTGTCTTTATTTATCAATTTTCAATGTAACTAAAAATCTTTTCTATATCATATAAATTTTCAGTTTCATTAAAAGGGTATTCATGTTCTATACCATCAAAATCAAAGTCAAATAAGTAACTTCCAGGAAGTTTAAAATTTTGTGGTTTTACTGTTTCAATATTTGTATGAATATCATATCCAAACACTTTTGGACTGGTGCCATTCCATAGAACTAATGACGGCAAATTAAGTGCAGAGGCCGCATGTTGCAAACAACTATCTATTAATATTCTCTTATCACTGTGAATAAGGATACTTAAATATTCCATAATTGATAATTGCATTTTATCATCAAATTGAATTGGAATAACATTATTAAGTTTAGGAGAATTATTTTTTGTACACTGATATATCGTATATTTTTTATGATACTTATCTACTATTTGTTGTGCAATATCAAAAGGCATATCTCTTGCCCACATATAAGGTTTTGCATCAGGTGTGATTAAGCCACCATTAGTATGAATAACCATTACTGGTTTATCTTTTACCCATACATCTCTTGATATTTTATGTTGCAATCCATTAAAAATAACCTGAGGGGATTCTCCGCCATAGTTAAGTCCATACATCTTACACCAATTTTGAATTAGTGGAAGACGTTTATGAATATGATCTGTTGTATAATATGGTTCTTGATGGAAAATAATTGAATCTTTATTTTCAATATAATTTTGATAGAAATAACTTGTATTACCAAGTTGATACACTCTATCAACGAAAGGTAGATTGATAAAAATGTCAGTATACACACAGACAATAATAAGTTTTCTGTCTGGATAATTATTCTTAATACATTGTGCTACAGCTGTTGAAGCGATATGTTTTCCCAATCCACCTTGAACTTGGAAAATACTATAAGATTCTTTCATAATTTAATTATTCCGCAGCAACAAAAGCTTCTCCGAGTTCAACAGCTTCTTGAAATTGTGCAATTCTTGGTGATTCGGAATCAATTACTTGTTGTTTTCCGAGAATGATTTTAATGTGTTCAGTATTTCTTGTAATAGTATCATGAATTTCTTCGCTATGTTCATTATTAGAAACAAGACGACGAACTAAACCTTCACTGTCCCCTGTAGATTCTAGACATTGATCTAAATTAAATTCTATATTTTCTCTATTTCTTTTTTCTTTTGCCATTGTTTCTAAAAATTTTAATTATTTATTTTAGTGTTATTATACCATTAAACTGCAGAAGTTGAAAGATTTCCAGAGTCATCAACAACTAGACGATATTGTGTTCCATTTGGAGAAGTAAGTATAACACCCTGAGAAGTATCAATACCAACTCTTACATCTCCTTGTAATGTAGAAATACCAGATACATTTAATCCACCAGAAACGGTTACACCATAACCAGTGGTCTCAAATTTCTTAAGATTATTATAATAGAGTTCTACTGCACCATCTCTAACACCAGTAATTAATTTTTCACCATTTATACCAATTGCAAGATTATTGTTACCATTTACTGTAATACCTTTACCTATTACAATATTATATGAATCAGATCCATTTGTGACATTTGCATCATCACCAAGTAAAATATTGTGATCGCCTGTAGTAACTGCAAATCCAGGATAATTACCAATTGCAATATTTCTATCACCACTAGTAAGATTCTGTAGTGATCCCTCACCAATTGCTTGGTTATATGAACCACTGGTTAAATTTTGTACAGCACTATATCCAATAATATTATTGAAGTAAGCAAAATCACTTGCACCAACTACCCCCTGCTGGCCAGCACTAAATCCAATAATATTATTACCATTTCCCTGTTCAAAATATTGTCCCGCATTAAGTCCAATAAAAACATTTTCTATTGTCTTAGATAGATTAAGATCAATATAATCTGCAGTCTGAGGGTTTCCAATAACAATATTTGCAGCACTATTATATAATTCTAATCTACTCAATCCAGTAATGTTAGAAACACCACTAGTACCACCTAAACTTACGTTATTGTTAAATGTAGAAACACCAGAAACATTCAGTGTTCCATTAACATCAAGAGTTGCTGTTGGTTGTGTAGAACCAATACCAACATTAAAGTTCTCATCACCGACTAACCAATGATTAGAACCAGAACCAATTGCTAACTGGTCATTTCCTGTGAGATTTGGAAGTTGGACATTATATCCAATTGCAATATTGTTATTACCAGAGGTTTGATTGCATCCTGCATTAAAACCAAAGAAGTTATTGCAACTCCCAGTGGTGTTGAAGAATCCTGATTGTTGACCCATGAGGATATTGCCAGATCCATTGGTCAGACACTTACCAGCACTAGATCCAATTACTAAATTATTACCACCCACTATACTGGCTAATTGACCGTGACCAGCACACTCACCAATAAAAATATTATTATATGCAAGACCCAGATATTTACCAGCATATCTTCCAATAGTAATATTATTAGTACCAACGCCAACAGTTGGCTCGCGACCAAAACCAGAACACTCACCTAGAGCAATGTTATTGTCTCCGTCTTTAACACCATACCCCGCATGACGACCAATCAATATATTTCTGCAACCAGTGTCAACAAACTTACCTGCTTGAAATCCTAGGCCAATATTGTCGTTCGCATCTGGATCACTAAACGCTTGATTACCTGATAAAGCTTCACATCCTAAACCTATATTATCATTACCTCTTAAAACACGTCCAGCGCATCTTCCAATATAGAGGTTACCATCCCCAGTAGTATTACCACATCCTGCACGATTACCTATAAATGTGTTATTTGATCCAGTGGTGTTCTTCAAACCTGGTTGTTGACCGGCGAAGAAGTTCCAACCTCCAGTGGTGTTAGAACATCCTGACCAATAACCAAGGAAGTTATTATAAAATCCAGTGGTGTTGGATTTTCCTGCCAATTGTCCAAAGAAGTTATTATGACTATTAGTGTTGTTGAATCCTGCACATTGTCCAAAGAAATTATTATGTCTTCCTGAAGCTTGATAACCTGCACATTCTCCAAAGAAATTATTATTGCACGTAAAGTTTCCAGAACTTTGTCCAGCACCAGGACCCATGAAAATATTGCAACTAGAATACGTCGCAATACCACATCCAGCATTACGTCCAAAAAAGATGTTATCGTTGTTCTGGGCTGAACCCCCATTATCAGGGAATGTCGTTAAATCTGTTATTATGTTAGTACTATTTTTTATAATAAGACCTGTACCAGTCTTTACCCAAGCGGTTCCGTTGTAAACTTCGAATGATTGTGTGGAACCATTGTATCTAACTTCATTTAAAGTTCCAACTGGACCTGGTGGTACTTGAAAGTTTGCAACATTAAGAGTTACTGTAGTAGTGCCAATACCAGTCGCACCGAAGAAATATCTTTGAGTTCCAAATAAACCATTTAATGATCCAGTAGTATCTCCATAAACTCGTATCGTATTAACGACCATTTCCTCTGGATAATCACCAAGAGTTACTCGTTCTATTTTTATGGTAGAACCAACAGAAACATCATTTAATATCAAACTTAAGAAACTTAAAGCGTCTCCATTTCCATCATCTGGAATAGTAAGATTATCAGAAACTAATACATCATTAACGTAAACATCCACCTCACCACCATTCCATCCATCACCAAAGTCATCTTCGAAAAGAATCTCAATGGCTGCGGTAGTTGAACTTGATATCCCTACATTGGGAACAATATTTTCTAAGGTGGATCCGTCACCCTCAAAAGAAGTTGCAGTCAATACACCAGTAACAACAGCACCAGAAGTATTTGCTTGGATCTTTACATTACCACCAGAATCTTTTAATGCTGTTGCATCAATACCCGTAAGGTTGGATCCGTCTCCATAGAATGCGCTTGCGGTTACAATACCAGTGGTGTTGATTGAACTTGTAGATCCAAAACCAACTTCACCTTTAATATCTCCACTAAGTTCATCAGTTACTTGGAGACTACCAGTTTCTAAGTTTTGAGAAATTACCAGTGTTGATGATCCTTGACCGACTTTAATTTGGTCAACACCTTGGATCGTTCTTGCATTAGCATCCAATGTAATTGATCCAGTACCAATGGTAAGAATTCCAGTAATTCTCGCATTACCATTGATTACTAATTCATCAGTAAAAGTAGTTGCCGTACCAACTGTTATTCTATCAGTAGCTGTTAAGACTCCAGTGATTACATTGTCGCCTATGTCAGGGGTTGCCGTTACGTCTATATCTACTCTTCCAACTCCGTCTGGGGCAGATACAGTTATTCCATTACGGAAGTTTAACTCTTGTGCAACTCCTTTTCTTACATCATTATCCAGAGCTTCTACACCAGAGTTTGTAGCAATTACGTTTTCTAATTGACTTCCATCACCAAAGTATTGAACAGCAGTAATAATGCCAGTTGAGTTTATATTTCTTACTTCTATGTACTCTGTTGTTGTAATTCCACTATTAACTATTCCGCTGACTTCTATTGAGGGATCACCTGTTAGGCCTTCTGAAATACTTGATATTCCAGAACTATTTGCGTAACTCTCTAGATTAAATCCATCACCAAAGAACTCATATAGTTCACTGAAATTGGCATTTATTTTGCCCATTGCAGATCTCAGAGTATCCCCCTGACTGTCATTTGCATTATTACCCGTATTAATTCCAAGTCTGGACATTAATTTTACCCATTATTCCTGCTTCTTATATTTATTTGTAAGAAAACTGTTCTATGATAAATACTATCATATAAAGTACTTTTTGTTGCAGTAAAGATGGAAGGACAACACATTAAAGGTCTCATGGAGGCCTATTCAACTATCTATAGTGAACCAGAACTTATTGATGAACAGTTATATATTGTTGAGGATTTCTTGGGAGAAGAAGTAGAAATTCTTGATGAAGAATTGAATTTTCTTAGAGAGTTTGATACTGAGGAGGGTTCTAATATTCCAAGTGCGGCAGAGAGACAGCGGAGAGAGAAAGAGAAAGAACGTGCTCGTATTGAAAGAGATCGTTTGATCCAACAAGCAGGTGGCGGTGCTGCTGGTGAGGCTCAGAGAAGAAAGGGTAAGGAAGCACAATATAACGCTCAATTTGGACTAAAGAATAGGGGATGGACCAATTCTTATGAAAGAAGTATGAGAAGTGATGCCGCACTTGATAGAGACGCAAGATATAGGACCAGACAGACTGGTGAAGCTAATTTAAGAAAACTTGGCGGTGGAGACCTTAATAAAGGTTTAGAGGTATTCAGAAAACAACAAGCGGAAAAAGACGCAAAAAATAAAAAACCAAACCCTACACCTCCAGCTGGAGGTGGTGGTGGTGGTGGCGGAGGATCTCGTCCTGCTGCTCCAGCATCGCAAACTGTTCTTGCTAAGAAAGGCGGAGTAGAAGGTAAACTTGATAAGGCGACTGGAAAGTTCACTGCAGGTAACTTCAGTGACGCAGAGAAAGCTCGTTATAATAAAGTTGCAGGTCAAAAGAAAGATGCTGCAACCAATGCAAAGTACCAAGAACTCAGAAAAACTGATCCTGCAAAGGCAAAAGAGTTTGGTATGAAAGCAAATCAAGCCAAGTATGGTAAAGACTTTGCAAAACCAAAGACTCCAAATCCTTTGATGAAGGATATGCCTGGAAGAAACAAAGCAGAACTTGAGAGAGTTAGAGGAAATGCAGCTATTGCTAGTATTTCCAAGTCTCCTAATGCTAAGAAGATTCTTAGTACCAGTAAGATTGGTCAAGCAAGTGTAAACAGATCTCAGTTTGGATCTGCAACAAAACCTGCAGCACCTGCACCTAAACCAGCTGCACCTGCTCCCAAACCTGCAGCAGCTGCACCTAAACCAGCTGCACCTGCTCCCAAACCTGCAGCAGCTGCACCTACTCCAAAACCAGCACCTAAACCTACTGGAGCTCAACCACGCAAAGAACCACTTTGGAATAGTGTAGACCTCTTTGATCTAGTCAAAGGATACCTTCTAGATGAAGGTTATGCAGAGACTGAAGAGAATGCACTCGTAATCATGACAAACATGAGTGAAGAGTGGAGAGATGATATTGTAGAACGTTACAAGGGTAAGCACGGCCAGTCTTCCGATGAGTATAAGGATGACCGTTCCCAAGGTGGTAAGATGGTCTCTGGTGACTCCAAAATGAGTGGTGCTGAATACACCCATGGTCGCAGAGTCAAGGCAGCAAACCCTGGTTCTCAACCTGATGAGGGTGGTAAGACCAAACCCAAGTCCCAAGGTAAGATGGACAAGGGAACTCGTGCAGATCTTGAGTATCGTAAGGCAAACCTTAAGAAAGAAGAAGCCTCAGTAACTCTTGACGCTATTCTTTCACTTTTAGATGAGAATCGTGAACATGATCGTGAAATGAGAAAAGCTGCTGCAAGAGAAAGAGCAGAAGAGAAGAGGGGAAGGAAGGAAGACGGTAAGAAGTCCGCAAAGTCGCCTGGAAGACTCGGCAAGTCCGCTGGATCATCTTATGCAGACTATCAAGAGGTCTCTATTAAGGCCCATGATAAGGCTACCAAGGGTAAGTACATCCCTGGTATGGTAAAAAATGAGGAAGTTGAGTTAGATGAAAACCGTCGTGCTGCCCGTGCTGCTGGTGGTTCCAAGGATGATTCCAAGAAACAACCAGATCCTTCTAAGGATGGTTTCACTGGCATCGGTAACATGAGTATTAAAGATATTATGGCATTGAACAAAAAAATTCAGGCTAAAGAGGAAGTTGAGTTAGATGAGAATCGTCGTGCTGCCCGTTCTGCGGGCGGTTATAAGGATGACAGTAAGAAACAACCAGATCCTTCTAAGGATGGTTTCACTGGCATCGGTAACATGAGTATTAAAGATATTATGGCATTGAACAAAAAAATTCAGGCTAAAAAAGATAAAAAGGACTGAATAATAACTTATCGTCTTTTGGAAAATGATCAAAAAACTTATTAACTTAATTTCAAATTGGAAAAGGGAAAGAGAATTTTCCAAAAGACTTAAAAAGTTACAGAAGAGGGATCCATTTATTTACAAATGATTACTTGGGGGATTTCATCAGAAAGTCACAATGCTGCACTTTCTGTTTTTGTTGGTGATACTATTATTTTTGCGAGTGAAAGTGAAAGATTCACAGGCATTAAGAATGATCCAACTATAAGTGACGATCTTATTAAACATGCATTATCATTTGGTAAACCGGAACTTGTTTGTTGGTACGAAAATCCATATAAAAAAACACTTCGACAAATTATTGCTGGCCAAGGGTGGAATCAAAACTTTAAAAAGTACATAGATTGTCCTATTCGTTATTACGATCACCACTACACTCATGCTTGTGGTGGTTATTTTACGTCTGGATATACTGATAGTGCTATTGTTGTTATAGATGCTATAGGAGAGTTTCAAACTCTTACTATATGGAAAGCTGAGGGAAATAAATTAGAACTTAAATATGAATTAAAATATCCACATAGCATAGGATTATGGTATTCTGCCATGACTCAACGATGTGGATTAAAGCCAAATGAAGAAGAATATATTCTTATGGGGATGTCTGCATATGGAGATCCTACAAGATTGACTTGTGATATTTTTGATGATTTTATTGGGGAAGAATTTAAATTTAAAAAAAATCTCCATCGAGGGTGTTTAGATTGGAGGCCAGATTTAAATACGGAAAGAGATTACTTTGATATTGCTGCGGGAACTCAAACAGTTTATGAGATTTTATTCAGAAAAATACTGGAGTTATCAAAGACATTGGTGAAATCAGACAACCTTGTATTGATGGGAGGGTGTGCCTTAAATTGTTCTGCAAATCCTATTGCGTTTAATTATTATCATAATGTTTGGATAATGCCTGCACCTGGGGATAATGGCTCTTCAATTGGCGCCGTTCTTGCAGATAAGAAGAAACACATTAGTTGGACCAATCCATATCTTGGATATAATATTGGATCTAAAAACCACAATATTGAAATAGTTAATTACCTGAGAAAATATAAAATTTGTGGATTAGCTAGAGATAGAGCTGAATTTGGACCAAGAGCCCTTGGAAATAGAAGTCTACTTGCAGACCCAAGGGGAATGAGAATAAAAGATAGGGTAAATAAAATAAAGAAGAGACAGGAGTTTAGACCTTTTGCTCCTGTAATTCTTGAAGAGTATGCGTCTGAATACTTTCAGATGCCAACAATTTCATCACCATATATGCAGTTCACTGTCAAATGCAAGAGACCTGATCTATTCCCAGCAATAGTTCATGTTGATGGTACGAGTAGAGTTCAAACCTTATCCAAGAAAGATAATCCAAAGTTTAGAAAATTACTGGAACTTTGGTATGAAAAAACTGGTTGTCCAATGTTGTTGAATACGAGTTTAAATATTAAAGGTCAACCTATTATTAATGATGAAACTCAAGCAAGAGAGTGGGAAAATTTGTATAACGTAAAGGTGTGGACATGAAAAGAAAATTACTTGCTTTTGGCGATAGTCACACTTCGGGCGCAGAGATAGATGAAAAGTGGTCTGGTTCATGTTATGAAAACGCATATCCCGCACACATTGCAAATTATCATAACTGGGATTATGAAAATTATGCTCAATGTGGAGGTAGTAATGATTGGTTAATAAAAAAATTTATAGAAAGAATTCAAAAAGCTTTGATAGAAAAAGAAAAAGTTTTTGTTCTTTGTAATATTGCTGAACCATCTAGAACTTATATACAGTTAAGTGCCAAAAACATACGACATTGTACATCTTCTTGTTTAGATCCGAATGTACAAATAGAAATGTCAATGGATTCTCAATATACTAAACGTTATGCGAGATATTTAAGATGTCATACAGAAGAAGAACTAAATTTTAAATCTTTATCTCATATTTTTACTATTCAAACTATATGTAAGGCTAATAAAATACCATACCTTTTTCATTTAAGCAATTGTTGGATTCCTGGAGATTGGAGTTTAATTGACAAAAACAATTTTTTTGGACATCACAAAACTAATAAGTTAAATTACAATCAAAGACAATCATATTTTATGCAACGTAATTATAGTTATTGGGGAGTGGCTCAACACCATCCAGACTGGAAACATCTCCAAAAAGAAGAAAGGTGGTCTATGCATTATCCAGAATCATTTCATGAGTTTTGGGCTAAAATATTACTTAAGTTTATTCATGAACAATCTATACTTGACATAAGCCCCTAATAACGTATACAATAACTCTGTCAGGGTTCAAGAGATAAATAGCTCTTGAATTCTTATGAGCTTTTGATGGGCTGTGATTATGAAAACCCATGGACCTTTATGGAGAGACCTTTTAGTTCTGATGATATTCTGGACTACTTTGGTTTTGTTTATCTCATTACCAATAAGTCCAACCAACGACAATACATTGGGCGAAAGTATTTTTGGTCGTTCAGAAAGCCAAAAGGAAAAAAGAGAAAAGTAAAACAAGAATCCGATTGGAAAAAGTATTATGGATCTTGTCCAGAATTAAAAGATGATTTAAAAAAGTACGGAAAACAGAACTTCCAACGAGAAATTTTATCACTACATAGTACTTTAGGAAAAGTAAACTATGAGGAGACCCGTCAGTTATTCGTTCATAACGTCTTGACTGAATCGCTTGACAATGGTCTCCCAAGGTTCTACAATTCTAATGTTCTCGGTCGTTATTACAGGAAGGACTATTTTCATGGAAAATCAACTGATTGATAATGTAGATGAGCTCAAAGATAGTATTATTGACCGACTTCATTACCTCGTAGAGATTGGAGAATACTTCAACGCTTGCGCTGTATATGAAGAATTTAAAGAGTCTATTAATGGCTCTAAATAAACAGTGCCGTGAGGAATTGTTAATTCCTGTAACGGATGTTCTATACTAGTAATTTAATGATTAGTCGAATAATTGGAGTGAGTTTACTCGCTACTGCTGGTGCTGCATGTGCTTATCCTAGCATTAGTGAAATTTCTGCTCCGCCAAAACCAGTAGAAATTCCTGTGGTAAAATATCAACCATCTTGGAAGTGCCCTGGTTGTAACGATAATGAGAAGTACGTTCTTCAAAAACTCCAAGAAAAAACTAGAATCTCAGATCGTAATGCTCTTGCAACGATTATGGGAAACATTAAGTCTGAAAGCAATTTCATTCCCAACATATGTGAAGGTGGTGCCAGAGTTCCTTATCATCAATGTCGTCGAGGTGGTTACGGACTCATTCAGTGGACTTCAATAAATCGTTATCGTAATCTTGGTAAATTTGCCAAACGTTATGGTTATGATCCTTCGTCACTCGAAGGTCAGACGGCATATATGATCAATGAGTCTGTATTCCAGCGTTACCTTCCAGAGTTTGAAGGAACTGGTAGAACAGTAGATCAATACATGGTCGGTGCTTATTACTGGTTGGGTTGGGGTATCAAAGGATATCGTCAACAATATGCATATGACTATACTAAAAAAATAGTCTGGTCTTAACTTAGAGTATGTCTGAACATTATCATGTACGAAATGAACTTGATTACATTTACAAAGAGAACTTCTTCACTGAAGAAGAGTTATGTTCTATTTGGAAAGAGTTGGAGTTTATTAACAGTCCTCTAATTTTAGAAGATCCTGGTGATACGGGTACAGCTGTAGATGATGATGGTGTTCCTCTAAAACAAAATTCTGGTGTATTCTTAGATAGATTATTCGTAGATTATGCAAGAGTATCTTCAATATATAATTGTGCGAGTAAAATATTTCAAGGCAGTACATTAGAATATTCTAAGTTAAGTTTTAATTCTACTGCAATACTTTCCACAAGAAAATCTTCTTGTTTGGTAAGTTATTATGATCATGGTGATTCATATAAAGAACATCATGATCTATGTGTAGTTACCTGTTTATTTTGGTTCTATAAAGAACCTAAAAAATTTTCGGGTGGAGATCTTTTTCTCCCACAATTCAACAAGACTTTTTCTGCAAAAAACAATTCAATGTTAATGTTTCCTTCTCATGCAAGACATTTGGTAACACCTGTTCTAATTGAAGAAGAAAATAGAGGTAAAGGTTTGGGAAGATATTGTGTAACGGTTTTCCTCCAACACTAGTTTGACAAAGTTCCCCACATCCCTTATAATATGTGGGTATTCAGATGACTCAGTAGCTCAGTTGGATAGAGCATCTGCCTTCTAAGCAGTTGGTCGGGGGTTCAAGTCCCTCCTGAGTCGTTGTCCTTTCTTCTTTTATGGACAAATTTGATCGTAATAGATATAAGTTTGGTGGAAGACCACGAACTTCTATCAATCTTCTTCTACTCATAGGTGAGTTGGAAGGTGTATACCAACATCTCAAGTATATGGGATTTGAAGAAGATATGAATGTTATTGATGAAATGAAGAAGAGGTATTATAAACTTTACTTCAAAACCACAAAAGAAGAAAAGACAAATAATCCTCTGTAGCTCAGCGGTAGAGCCATCGACTGTTAATCGATTGGTCGCAGGTTCGAATCCTGCCGGGGGAGCCAGTCGCTGTGGCGGAATTGGTAGACGCGCTGGGTTTAGGTTCCAGTGAGGTAACTCGTGGGGGTTCAAGTCCCTTCAGCGACACTTGACAATTAAATTCTTTATAGATATAATTGTCTCATGCGGAATTAGTTCAGTGGTAGAACGCCATCCTTCCAAGTTGGATGTCACCGGTTCGAATCCGGTATTCCGCTCTCTGCTTGATTAGCTCAGCGGTAGAGCATCTCGTTTACACCGAGGCGGTCGGCGGTTCGATCCCGTCATCAAGCATTATAAATAACACCAATGAGGAAGTAACCTTATTGATATATAAAAATACATACAATGTTAAAAGTAAGATGTAAGGTGTGTAACACCGAGTTGGAATCGCACCCAACAAAATCGGTCTGTTGTGGTTGTGACAATATGACCTTATTAAAAGGAGCCACATTAACAGCAATTGACTTAAATCAAGTTGTCATGTTAAACTCTATAAAAGAAAATAAAAATTCTAATGTACTTAGTGCCTCTGATCTTGCATATCAGGAATCTAGAAGGGCTCGTAAAGTCAAAAAATTGAATTTTGAAATCCGATAGGAGGATTGGCAGAGTTAGGTTTAATGCAGGGGATTGCTAATCCCCCGATACACTTTAGGTGTATCCGTTGGTTCAAATCCAACATCCTCCGTTTGGAAAGGTGGTCGAGTGGTTGAAGGCTCCAGTCTTGAAAACTGGCGAAGTGAAAGCTTCCGTGGGTTCGAATCCCACCCTTTCCGTTTAGAAAAGTTACAAATTTAATAATTGTTTAATGAGTGTTATCATTTGAACACAAAATGTTGACTTGAAAGCCTCCGTGACTAGTATATAGCCATGTACAACTCAATAAACACATGGACGATCACACCTATCAGAATTGGGTGAAAATCAAGGAGACTTTCGAGGCTTCTGGTAACACCGACAACATGTTCTACAAAAGAGCATGTGCAATTGTGAAAGGTCAGAAAGATCCCCTGGCTAAAATTCTTGGAGATGAAAAATGATCAGTGATTATGATTGGCGATTTAAGGATGAGTGCTTTGAAAAAAGATCTAAATTAATGGGAATTTTAATCAAACTTGGTGTAGTTCTTACAACAGATGTTTATGAGTTTTGCGATTTTACTCTTAGTCAAGGATGGAATCCCTCTGAAAAAAATGGTGGGGATCAGGTATTGGACATGTATCACCGTTACTTAAGAGAAGTAAGAAATGTCTGAACAAAAAGATGTTTTGGTAACCCGATCAGAAGTGAAGGAGATGATCGATGCTGCTATACGCAGACACAATCGGAATGCTTCCATTATTTCTATGTGTGTTGGTTGGGTGGTTCTTGCTTTATTTGCTGAGGGACTTCTGAGACTTATTGGCGTTATTCCACCTGTTCTACCATGGCTGAATATCACATTACCGAATGGGTAGGAGTAGTAACTCTATTCCTCTTTGGTATCACTATGATTGTCCAGGGTCATTTTATATTTCACGGTAAACATGGATATAGACATGCAGAACGTGAGAAAGAAAAGATGACCAATACTCGTAAACAAGTAGAGGACCTATTCAAAAGAGATGAGTAAAGAAGAAAGAGAGGAGTTTTACCGACAAATTTACGAAAGAACGAGTCAACTTAGGATGCAATATCTCTTTGAAGAACCTTGCCCTTTATACGAGGAGGACGATGACTACGACAGAATGGCTTGAGTTCATTGCATTTGTATCCCACATGTTATATTTGTGGGTATCATTTATGTGTGGAGTTTTACTTGGTTACATTGTAGGATTCCGTAACGGAGGAGGAATGTGATGAATAGTCTGACTCTATATACCTTGGTCATCTTTGGAACCATAGGATTATTCGTTTTATGGGGAGTGACACATGCCTATCCTTTTTAAAAAAACAGATGAAAATATTTTTAGACACCGCAGACGTTGACATGATCCGACCAGTTTATGAAACTGGTCTTTTGAATGGAGTCACGACAAATCCAACTCTTATTAAAAGAAGTGGACGTGATCCAATCGAAGTTATCAAAGAAATTCAAGAATCATTTCCCCAGTTAGAATCAATCTCTGCAGAGGTTGTTGCTGATACTGCGGAAGAAATGATTGATCAAGCACAAGCATTCCAAGGTCTTTGGAATGTGACTATCAAGGTTCCTTGTACTGTAGAGGGACTTAAGGCGTGTCTGGCACTTACGGTCGCTGGTTACAAAGTCAATGTTACCTTAGTCTTCTCAGTCGCACAGGCGATCCTTGCAGAGAAGTCTGGCGCTGCATACATTTCTCCATTCATTGGTAGATGGGAAGATAATTCAGTAGATGGTCTTGAACTCATCAAGAACATTCGTGAAGTATATACTGGACACGGTAGGTTCACTACCACCCAGATTCTTGGTGCATCCGTTCGTGATGTACGACAAGTTGAGAAGTGTGCCTTGTTTGGTGCTGATGTGGTAACCATTCCACCAGTAGTCTTCTGGGGCATGTATAAAAACATCATGACAGAGAAAGGTTTAGAACTATTCCAGAAAGACTGGGATCAAGTACAAAAACAAGAGGGAAACAAATGAAGGAATTCACCTTTACCGAAGAACAAGTAAAGATGTTGGCTGATGCCGTTTGGATGAGACAACGTTGTTTTATCGCTGGAGATAGAAAGTTCAGAGAGTATGGTGCAATTCTTGATCAAGTTTTAGAAGACATTGAATACGTACCTAGTAGAGTATGATTTACCCATTAACACTCAGAGAGTGTCCACATTGCCATAAGAGTTTGGTTGACGCTGAAATCAGTGAACCAATCAAACAATTTTGTGAGTCTGGTGCATTCCATTCAAGTCTACTTTTTGGTGATGAAGGATGGATGTGTCCTCATTGTAGAGGAGTAGTGGAGTGAAAAAAGAAGACATGTGTTGGCATTTTGTAATGTCATCACTTGCAAGAATATATGGAATTGATGTTGTTCATAACAATGTAAAATTTCATGAGTTCGCATTAGAATGGTGTGATGATCATGGATATACTTGCAATGTCCATCTTGATGATCTTAAAAAAGTTGATAGTTACTTTAGATCTCAATATCAGTCTTGGGAGGAATAGATGAAAATAGGACTTATTGGACTGGGACAAATAGGTGAAGGAATTTCTCGTCTATTAATCAAAAATGGCCATGAAATATGGGGTTATAGGAAAGATGTTAAAAAAGCAGATGAACAATATGAGAAGGGTTATATCAGTGGATATACCACTTCTCTGGAAAGCCTTTCTCAAATGATACATAGTCATAAGAATATTTCTGATAAGAAACCAGGAATTTTTATGATTGCAGTTCCACAAGAAAGCGTAGAGGATACACTCAATGAGTTACTACGATTATGTCGTGAAGGCGATATTGTTATTAATTATGGCAATAGCAGTATTGCGGACAGTTGGAAAAGAGAAGAGTACTGTTCAAAATTGGGCATCGCATATCTTGATTGTGATGTTAATCGTGATGTTTATAGTATGGACAGTGGATACAACCTTATGGTTAGGGGCGGAGATACTACGATCGCCACTTGTAAAAGCATTTTTAATTCCCTCGGAAAGTGGGATTACTCCACCAGATATTCATCTGTAATCTAATGGAACATCTACTTGGAAAGGCTCTGACTATTATTGCAATACCTTTTGTTTTAACTACAATTTTTGTTGCTACTAGAAAAGGTGGATATTACGATACCGATAATTACAAAGGAAATGGAACAGCGCATTAAAGAATTAGAAATAGAAAATAAGTGGCTCAAAGAAGAGATCCGAAGGTTGAGATATCAGTTATCAATGGAAAAGGAAAACGAATGGGCTCATCCAAAGTCTTGTGTTCACAACTGCGATCCTTGGGAGACATGGCAGTACAACTAGGCATTCTGTTTTTTATGTGTAGTTTTGGCGTATTTTTATTTGTAGTTTCTATTTTATCAGATCAATGATGCACGAATTGGGACATATCGCAAGAATGGTGATGGAGACTCCATGGTGTCTAGGCGTCATGGGGTTCTCTTTAATTTTTGTTCCTATTATGGGTATGTGGGCAGTCCATAAGTATGGTTGGGAACACTGGGAACCATTTGCCAAAAACTCTCATAAGTGATACTATATAAAAGTAATCAACGGGGCGTAGCTCAGCTTGGTAGAGCGCTGCTTTTGGGAAGCAGAAGTCGTAGGTTCGAATCCTGTCGCCCCGACTTATAAATATCCTCAACTATGGACTTTTATTCTGTGGAATATTGGCAAGAAAACTGGGATGCCCTTTTGGAGAGAGTGGAGAATGGGGAGACTATAGGGATAGAAAATAAAGAAACTGGAGAAAGAGCGGTAATGGTTCCTACAGAAGAATTTGATGAATTCATAAAAATTCATACAGTATTAAATAATGATGCTGCTTGATTTATACGCTTCTCTGGTGACTAAAAGTGGGAGTTCGATTCTCTCAGGAAGCGCTTGACGGATCTCCGTCAATCTCCTACAATTACTGGGTAATCAAAACACGACAATGGCACTGACTGAAAAATTCAAGAAAGACATTCAAACCCTTCGTGGTGCATCAAATGGTGACTTTTATCTTGATGTAAAGAATCCAAAACTTTTTAAAAAAGTTCGTCGATTCTATGAAAATACTGGAGTAGTATTTTCTGGTGATCCTCTTGATGATTATGAAATGCTAATGGATTACATCGCTTCAGATCTCGAAACTGTTGAGGTTGCTTAATGAAAATCATTCTAGAACGTTTCCCTTATCGTTATGTTGAGTGTGGGACTCTAGACAATGGATTCCCAGATTATCGAATTCAAAAAGCCGATAGTTGGACAAAACGTTACAGTGACATGTATCTTTGTGATAATGGTATGCAACTTACTACTGCAATGGAAGATTTTGAATATACAAAATGGTTAGATCCAGCTCGTGTTCCCTGTTATGTCAGGGATGATGAAGACACGGAGAGTCTCTAAAAGTACTGGTGGAGTCATCCCCAATATGCCCGTCGCGGACAGACGTTAATTGTGCCCTGGTCGGGATGGTCAAATGACCCTCGGAGTTTCCAGTTTCTCTAAAAAACTGGTGGTGCGGATGGGGCAATCCCGCCCAGTTTCTTGCTTCTGGTTAAAGAGCAAGTGGCGTGCATGAACCTCTATTTGGTGGGAGAAATCCCACCTTTTTTATTAGGCTTTTACAAATGATATCAAAATTACATACCTAGGATATTTGGAAGTTATTTCTGGTTCTGGGGTTATTGCAGTATGATGTAATCTAGGATCAAAAATAGTTAGTGAATTTTCTCTTCCATCTAATTTTAGTGAACCATTTTTTGTCCGTACTAAAGTTCCATATTTTTCATCAGGATTTTGTAGATAATATATGCAACTAATTAATTGCCCGTCGTGGTGAGAATGGTAGTGGTTATCGGTGTATGATTGTACATCCTCATCAAAATATAAAGTATTTTTTATATCCTCTTCATTGTATGATCCTACTTTGTTTATCCAACAAGATTCAAATCTTACATTAAAATCTAGGTATTTTCTTGCATATGTATTTGCACACGAAACCGATTTATTAAATAAATTTTTCCAACAGTGGAATTGAAGTATACTCGGTTCAAAAAACTTTTCTGCCATTAATGGCGGATGTAATTCTTCAACTTTTCTATGAGTAGTTAGATAAAGTTCTGATTGTGATATTAGGTCTTCTCTGTCTTTATCATTTAAAATTTCATATGATTTGGAAAAATAATTTCCATAAAAATTAAACGTTTTCACCCTTGCAAATTCCCATCATTATTGATATACTATATAGTATGATATTATTAGTTTGATCAAAAAATGAGTCAATACATTAGAAAGGCACTGGTTCTCGGTGCTGGTGGATTTATTGGAAGTCATATGGTGAAACGCCTAAAATCTGAAGGATATTGGGTTCGTGGTGTAGATCTCAAACGTCCAGAGTATTCCCCTACCGAAGCGAATGAATTTGTTCAGGGGGATCTTAGAGATGAAGATTTTGTTCGTCGAGTACTAGAGTACAAAGGAGATAGGGGTAATTTTTATAACTCAGTTCCTTATCGTTATATTCAACCATTTGATGAAATCTATCAGTTCGCTGCTGATATGGGCGGTGCAGGTTTCGTTTTCACTGGAGAGAACGACGCAGACATCATGCACAACTCTGTTACCATCAATCTGAACGTTCTGGAAATGCAACGTCAGATGAATGAGAGAGTTGGTAAAAACATAACTAAGATTTTCTATTCTGGATCTGCTTGCATGTATCCAGAACACAATCAACTGGATCCTGACAACCCTGATTGCCGTGAAGAATCCGCATATCCCGCTAACCCCGACTCCGAATACGGATGGGAAAAACTATTCTCTGAGCGACTTTATTTTGCATACCATAGGAATTATGGTATTCCTGTTCGTGTTACCAGGTATCATAATATTTTTGGTCCAGAAGGAACCTGGGACGGTGGAAGAGAGAAGGCACCAGCTGCAATCTGTCGTAAAGTCGCTCTCCTCCCAGAGGACGGTGGATCCATCGAGGTGTGGGGAGACGGCTTACAAACTCGTTCCTTCCTGTACATTGACGAATGCATTGAAGCGTCTAGACGACTGATGGACTCCAATTTCATCGGACCTGTAAACATTGGTTCCGAAGAAATGGTTACCATTAACCAACTCGTTGAGACTGCAGCAAAAGTTGCAGGTAAAACCGTAGAGAAGAACCACATTGATGGACCTCTTGGTGTTCGTGGACGTAACTCCAACAATGATGTGATCCGCAGAGAACTCGGTTGGGATTATCAGCAGACCCTTGAGGAAGGTATCCGCAAGACATACACATGGATTTCTGAACAAATTGCTAAAAAGAACGATGAAAATTGAAATTGATAAACAAGCTGTAAAAGATCTGGATGTTTCTCATCTTAGAGATATTTCGTTAAATAGAAACGATTGGTTGCCTGCAGGTCAGAGTGAATATCGTTTCTACGCTTACATGTCTACGTGGTTTAATAAAACCACTATTCTGGATATTGGTACTCGTACTGGTGGATCCGCTCTCGCTCTTTCTTATAATCCCACTAATAAAGTCAGAAGTTATGATCTGATTGAACAGGGTGCTAGTGGAATTAAAAAAGATAATATCACCTGGAATATCGGTGACTTTATGGAAGATGAAGACATTGATTGGGATAACGTTTCTATCGTTATGATTGATGTTGATCCCCATGATGGTTCACAAGAACGTGTTATGATGGATTGGTTGCGTGAAAGGGGATGGAAAGGTATTCTCATGCACGATGATATCGGTCCTGGTTGGCCTGATATTCAACTGATGTGGGATGAAATTCCTGAAGAGAAGTTTGATGTAACTGAGATTGCTCATATGAGTGGAACTGGTCTCGTAAACTTTGGAAATGCACACGAAATTACTATTGTCTGATGAAAATTTTAAACTTAGGTTCTAGTGGGCAGATTGGTGCCTACCTTTCAGAGTATCTTCGCAAGAAAGGTCATACTGTTATTGATTTCGATAAGAATGAAACTCCAAATCATGATTTGACTGTAATCCCAAATCA